>Ga0208030_1000189_pt1 | contig 45490 bp, 50 predicted proteins | sample MalvirDeepMed_M9_FD_184246 | JGI IMG/M metagenome (GOLD analysis project Ga0208030, IMG submission 184246) | Marine viral communities from the Global Malaspina Expedition - Malaspina viral metaG DeepMed_M9 (SPAdes) (version 2) | ecosystem: Environmental > Aquatic > Marine > Oceanic | place...
GGAGGCTACAGCCCGTGAAGGTGCCCAAACAATCCCTGTATATGTAAACCTGACAAATCCCCTACGACTAGAGGGCGGAGCTCTTGCGTTTACGATGGCAAATGTGTACAACGAATCTATGGATGCTATGCTTGTCGCCCGGCGAGAGGGTGGTCCTGCTTTGTTGGCTGACAAAGTACGGGCGGAAGTTAAAAGAATGAGTAAAATGGAGATGGGGGATGAAGCTGCCGAGGTGTATTTCAAGTTTATGAATTCTCTGGGGTATGACGGTATTGTTTATAGGCAAATGGTACAAGGTGAACATAAGAGCACCGTTGTTATTGCGTTTGACCCTGCGAATGTGAAATCACCTTTTAACCGTGGAACATGGGGGCTTGCTGAGCCACGGATGCTCCTCCAAAGTGATGAGACCTTTGATGCACAACAAACAGAGGAATATCTAAACAATCATTGGATTTCAAAATTATCAGACGAGGAACAAACGGCATTGGGGATAGAGTGGAACGGGAGAAGGGTGGAACAAGAGAGAGGCGAGAGGGGTGAATTGGGGGAAGATTGGATTCCAAGCTGGATTGAAGGAGTTAGTTCGGAAGAGCAACTAAGAATACAGGATATTGACAATTACTTTCTTCTAAAAACATTTCAAGCCAGACTGGAGTTTTTGAAAAGACTGAATGAGAATATAGCAAAAGTTGAGGATGAGCTAACGGAAAAAGCGCCTCCAAAACCTCCGGAAGTCTTAACACCCTCTTTGTTTAAAAAGACGCTTTCAGAAGTTCTAAGAAAGTTTAGACTTGGAACCTATAAGAAAAGACATAAAGCTATCTTTGAGGCTATGGCAACAGTAGTTGGTGGTAGAGAGGTATTACAACAGTTAATAGATAATGAGAAACTAGTTATAACTCTAGTAGTAAAGACAACAGAAGAAGGTTTAACACCTTTTCGACAGCCGAAAGATTACAAAGCATTCTTTGCTCCATTTTCCCTTGGACTCAAAGGGGGTACTATTCCCGGAATTGAGATGGGTATTGATACAAAACTAAAATTAAATGCTTATGCTGTAATAGCAGCTCATGAAGGTTACCATTTTATATGGGATACAAAGCATCGTAATAAGAGATTGCTACTACGAAAAATTTGGGCTGAGAAACTTTTAGATAAGTTTTCACAAACTGAAACTGGCAAAGCTTTAATGAAAAAATACTCAGATCATTTTGATTCTGCTGTAGAACAGGGTAGTACTATAAATCTTCCGATTCTGGAGTATCAATTGCTTCTTGATGAGCCCGCTTTCCAAAGCGGAAAAAGGCGTGGCCGTATTCGAGTAGCTTATTCTCGACAAGAAGCAGCATTAATAGATAAGGAAGTTTATTTATATCACGCGAAAAGACAATATCTTCTGTTGATAATAGACCTATTAAATGAAGCACACTCTGATAAGAAAGCTTTGAGAGATATACAAGAGGAAATGGGAAGGCCTTTAACTTGGAAGGAGGCTAAGAAGACTTTTGGTCTTAGGCCTAGAACAGAAGAGTTCACTAGTAGATTTATTCAAATAAGAGACCTTTCTACTACGGTATTTGGAGAAGACCTTTTTTCAGATAAGCAACTACTGACTGAGCTTGACTTTGAGGAGGCTCGGCGTCAGGGTGGGTTTGCCAAGCCTTTACGAAACTCTTTCGCATATCTTTTAATCTATATGAGGCGAATGGAAATAATTAAAAGAGCAGGTATTAAAATACCTAAAAAAGATTGGTCCGATTATGTTTTTTTAAAAAAGCTTCTTGTGAAAGCACCCGAATATATGATGAACTTCTCCACTCCCAAAGTCATGATGCAGTTAATGGAGAACCAAGGATTAACAATTGAACCCCTTACTCCTGAAATAGTAGATTTTATGGGAGAAACAAAAGAAAAGGGTTACTTTTATCATGGAACTACTGCTCATCCTGATAATCTCACCGATATCTTTAACACTTCTATAGGAGCTGGACTACATATAACTACCAATCCTTTTGTAGCTGGTAGATTTACAGAAGGAGATTATGGAAGAGTATACCTTCTATACGCAAGAGCAGAAAATCCTCTAAGAGTAAGAGATATAGATAATTTTAAATCTGTAGGAGGACTTGCTACCGCTATTGCAGATGCCTTGATCCCACATGGCACGACGGCATATGCGAATCTTCTGGCGATGCGTTCGGCTTTAAAGGAAGAAATTTTAACGAAGATAACGAAAGAATGGCACTATAGAATAGAGACTAAAAAATGGTCTAGAAGAAAATATATGAATAAAAGTTCACATGTAGACCCAAGGATTCTCGAACTAAGAACTGAGGTTATACAGGATATTATAAAAAGCTATGGTTATGATAGTCTTGTTTATTTAAACCGAGGAGAAATTCGTGATAGACGCACGGGGAAAGAACCAGAAAATCTATATAATAAAATGGCTAAATTAAGAGCTATGGAATTTGATAGAACTGGTGAATATTTCTCTGAGGGTCGTGATACTCGATACCTGCATTCTATTACTGATGACGAATTTCGAGCAGAATTTCCTGAAGCAACAGATAGTTATATAATTTTTAACCCTTCTCATGTTAAATCTGCTATAGCAAATAACGGAGACTTTGATTTAAATAAGTCTTCTATATTAATGCAGACCGCAGATCTGGAAACCCAACACCTAATTGATGAAGCCACAGCTTGGGCTTCTTGGGTCGAAGGATTAAGATCAATCTCTATAAATGCAAAGAAGTTTAAAAGGACTGAGGGAAAGCGATATACGGAAAGTTATCGTATTTGGGGTACAATGCCCGGCTTCTTTAGAGATATACGAAAGGGTCCCCATATAACTTTCAAACCTGCTTTGTTGGATCAAGAAGAACAAGGTACTTCTTTCGCGGATGTAATAAATCACAGAAATGAAGAGACTAATTATTATGATATAGATAAAGTTATAATGATGGCTGAATACGAGCATACTAGAGCTGTGGGTAGATTACAAGGTTGGCATAAAGTTGCTCGTCAAGATCTTTTAGAAGCTTTGGAAAACGATCTCATGGCTGGAGACGCTATAAACTATTTTGTAGCATTAGAGTTTATAACAAGAGTAGAGAAAGCCTTTAGACCTCTCTATAAAGAAGCTAAAGGAAGATATGGTTTCATAAGTCATCTTAAAGAAGATACAGGCGAACCAGTATTTCTAACAAATAAACATGACGTACAAGCTTTTACAGAAATAGTAAGAAGAGCTATAAAATCTAGACTTGATAAATATATTGCATCTGAGAGTGGACACAGAGATCTAAATAAATTAGAACCTATTCTGGGTATTTTGGGATACACAAGAGATAAAGATTTTGTTAGCTTAAGTATAGATCATGTTACTAGTATGATTATAAAACATATGGGTAAACTAACTCCTGAGGGTGAACAGATCAAGTGGTCTATAGAAGCTTTTGGTAATGGTGAAATTGATTGGGCTCCGGCTGTAGAAATAGGAGCGGGCTTAGTAGACTTACTCACAGGATCGCCTCTCGCTGTTCAAAGAGGAATAGAAAGTAATGTTCTCCATAATGAAGATATTCGAACAGAAGAACAAGATCCCGGCGGGGAATCTATTCGGCTTCGTCAAACTCGACGGGGTGAGAGTAATAGATCTGCCCCGATATCTTTGTTTCACTTGGCTAGTGTAGTTAACCAGTATCGTTTTATGAAGAGAATTAACTATCTTTTACAGCATGATGAATTTACTCCAGAACAAAGAGAAGCTGTCGAAGCATGGATAGAAAAAGTTAATAGCGAAGGTACACCTAATCCTCTGGGCTTTAGGGCTGGTTTTAGAGTTAGTCCTCACTATATGGGAGGATTCTTAGATCAAGTAATACCTTCCAAAGAAACACTAACGGAATGGGGTTTGACGTTTTTATTAGATTTACCAAACTTAGCCCATAGTGTAATTCATGATCAAATCTCTGTTTCTCAAAATAATCCTTTGCGGTTCAGAGGAGATTTAAAAAACTTTTCAGAGGATTTCTCACATGGGGATGATATTATATTACCTTTCCATTGGTGGGGTGAAGTTTTATCTTATGAACAAATGTCTCCTACGCTTGAAGGATTAAGCGAAGGTTTACTAGACTATGAAGCTGCTCGTTATAGGGAGTGGCGTGAAGCCAACCCAGACTTAAGTATTACTGATTTGTTCTCTGTACAAACACATGTTGACAGAACAGGTAGCGGTAGGTGGGAAATGAAAGCCCTGTCTTTGGCCGCCGATCCCGGAGCTATAGATGCTTTAGTTAGTGAACTTAAAGATACACATGGTACAAAAACAATATCAAAAGAAATAAAAAGAGATGGCTTATTTAATACTATCTTAACGCACCGAGGGTTTACTGAGAAAGATCTTTCAGATCATTATTTAGGTTTAGCTTTAGAGGTAGCACAACTTATTACTTCTCATAGAAACCACGAAATTGTAAAAGCCTTAGGACCTATGCTTACAGCTTTTGGACAACTCGATGGAATAACAACTGTAGAAGAATTAATAGAAAGAAGCGAAACAAACGATATCATTAAAACTTTACGGAAAGTTTTTAAAGTACCTGCAATGCGTTTTATATACGAAGGTACTATGAGAAACTTTAAAAAGGAGTTTATCCTAGCAAACAAAGGTAAGGCTAGAGAGGCTATATTGGAATTAGGAGAGCTGTTAGGTTATGATTTCTATGGGAAAAACCACGAAGAACTAGAAGCCTTAGCGACAATACTTTATAAGGTTGGCGTTAATAATATGTCTATAGCTTTACAAGAGGCTTCTTTAGGCACAAGAAAGAAACCAAGTCAAGTTTCAATTACCGAAAGAGGAACTGGAATAAGCCATGCTATGAGAACTGCGGTAATGAAATACCTCTCTTTGAATAGATCCACCGATGCTAATATAACATTAATTCCAGAACTTGCTGAAGGTTGGAAGGCTGTTATTAAAGCTAAGTCTCTAGAAGATCCAAAGTCTGGTACGGGCGTTGAGGCTATTGTGGTTAATGAAGAAACTGGAGCAGAACACCGAGTTTCTTTAGATATTACAGAAATTTCTGACAAGCCTCAAGAAGCTGACAAGAAGAATAGTCTTATCAAAGCCGACGAAGCCTTAAAACTTTTTGAAGCCGCTTTAAAGAAAGCAGCTATTTATGACTTTGGAGAAGACGTTGATTTTGAAGAAGCTATGGAAAAAACTAGAGAAAGGTATACAAATTGGAGTAAGATTCAGGCTTATCTAAAAGAACGAAGGAATCGATTCCTTACAATAGGAGAACTTAATGAACTTAAGGCCATGGCTTATCCCAGTACTCCCCAAACAGATATGGCTGTCTTTAGAGGTCTTAATATGTTAGGGGCCGCAACCTACCAAATAAATCTTGAAAGAGCACAGTTATTAGCTGATGCTATGGGGATTGCTGGTTTTGATGCCGAAATTCAGCTCGCTAGTATGATGAATAAGAATATGTATTTCCCTGTGGGATATTCAACTATGTCTGATAGAGGTTATCCAGGTTTACAAATTATGTCTACTCTTACAGGTATAGCTTTAGAAAGAGCTGCTGTAAGACCTTTAAGAATTAGGGATAACACAACCGGAAAGATGGTTGCCTTCCCTTATAAGAGTTTTGAAGAATTTATAAAGGCTAAACAAGAAGCCTTTGAAGCTACAGGAGGAGTCTGGGATAAAGCTAAACTTAGAGAGACCTTTAAAGAATTCTTAAGAGATGTAGAGAATGCTGAGGAATCTCTTGGTTTATATGATACCGCAGATAATCCTTTCCATAAATTATCTAGAGAAGATGCAAAGAAGAAAGTAGAGGATCTAATAACCTTACAGCAATTTATCTGGTGGGCTAGTTATGAAGCTCCTCCAGCTTCTGTATTCCCTGATTATACTACTGAAGTTTCTGATGAAGCCTTATTACAAGAGCTCCAAGAAGATTGGACCAGTCACTCAGAAAGAATGTATAAAGAATTACCTAGAGAAATGGAGATAGAGGTTAACGATGCTAGTGATCAAGAATTAAAATTAAAAGGTAAGGCATCATTGATACGTAGTAATGAAGCTAGTAAAAAGACAGGATACCCTATTCAACTATACCATAGAAGTGAGGTAGATGATAGTCGATATATAGACTCAAGTAATCCAAAGGGGTTTATGTCTACGCAACCTTTATATCAATCCTTACCTTTCCATGATAGAGGAATATTGGCTTTTCAGAGAAGAGCTTTACAGAATAAAGTAGACAGTCTGTTAGGACCAATTGCGGGTCTTCGAGAAGTTATAGCGCCAATTCCCGGCGTAGATAACTCTCTTGGGTGGGCTTCTCCTTGGAGCGAAAAAACACTACCCGCTCGTAGAACAACACTAGCCGAGTATCTACAGCTTTATGGTAAAAATGAAGAGGGAATGTTAGCAGGAACTATAGCAAGAGATTTAGATACTTGGGCTAGTCGTAGAGGTTTATTAAATGAATTACACGATAAACCTGAATTCTATCCTTATTACTTCTTGATTAGAGAAATTGAAAAAACCTATCAAAGATTTGTAAAGTATGCTAGATCAGAAATGTCTGAGGAAGAGTTGATATTTAGAAGATCTGAGTGGTTAACTGCTCTCCATAAATTAGACGAGGTATCACGTAATATTGTTGAGTATGAACACTCTGGTCTAACTTTAGATGGTAAGGCTAGTCTGTTGGCTTTGGTCCGACCTATCCATGATAAAGCTACTTGGAAAGAGATTCTAACAAGTACTGTTACCGAAGATCATGCAGAAGGTAAACTTCTTTCACCAACACTAATACACACAGAACTTAAAGCTCCTCTAATGCCAAGTGAAGGTACGCCTATATTTGAAACCGCGGAAGATAAAGCTTATTGGGATGAGCATATTGGTGAAGCTCATTGGAAAGATATAGTAAATGAATTAACTATAGGGTCTGGTATTATCCAAGCCCATGATTTTAATCGTTTCTTAATGGTTCCACTTTACCAGTCCTATATTAGTGAAGTCTTAAAAACATACAAAAGACCCGATGGTACTAAGCCTTATGCAGATTCTTCTATCTATAAAGATCCTAGAAAGTGGGAAGAAGCGGTAGAAAGACAAGATAGAAAAGAAATTATTAGACGGGCAAAAAATATAGCGAGAGGCTCAAAAGGTGTGTCGATAATGTTAGATATCTCGGTTGTAGAGTATGCCGATGAAAATAATCCAGATGGTCCTAATCTTGTCAAGCTTATGGTTGAAAGTGCCGTTGGTCAAACTGTACAAAAAGGAAAAACTAAAACAGAAGTCTCTTTTAATAGTAGACACGCATCAGCTGAAGTAGGCTTTGGTTTCTTAAGTAGAAGTCCTAGAATATATAAACTTATTGGTGGCAGGTTTAAGATCCATTTAACTCCCGAAGGTGCTCTTAAGTTATTTGGAATTACAGATAATATAAGACCTTTAGACGAGTTACAAAATGCTGCTATATCGAATAAAATCTTTGGGGTTAAGTTTGATCAAAACAATGAACCACTTAGGGCTAAGCCTTTACAAGACATAATTAGAGATGCTATTGGTTTTACTACTAGACATCAAATAGAAGAAGCAACTAGAATTAGCGATGCTTTAAACCTAATTGTTAGGCAATCACGGGCCGATAAATCTCAAGGTCCTCGTATGATTTCTCATAAACAAGTTACGATAGATCAATTTGGATTAGACGTAGTAGATCTTCACGCTTATAAGACAGGAGAAATAGCTCCTCCAGAAGGAAGAACACTTGCTTGGAGAGAAGCTGTTCTCTCACCAATTACAGAATTTCTTCATAGTATAGAAGAAGAAAATCTTTTTAATCCTTACTTCGATATTCATGCTGAGTTAACCTCTCTTATAAAAAGAGTAAGAGAAGATGTTGGCCCAAGTTATCAACATGCTTTAGGAATCTCTATTGCCCTATCCTCCTTAATGATTAATGGGGCTTCAAGAATTCCTTCTGATAGTATGATTATACCCTTCCTTGATCCTCAAATCTACAACACTAGAAGGATAGCCGACAGCGGTAAAGTCGATATTGATCCCCTTATCAATGAAGCACAGGCCTTATATAGAAAGCTTGTTATTTTCCAAGACTCAGATTCCTTTATTAAGACTTTACCAGTTTATCACGCTGCGAGAACTTTTGCTTTTGAAATGAGTCTAGATCCCGCTGCTGATATTGAAACTAGTACCGAAGAGGTGTTTATAAACTGGCTTAAGGAAAAAGGATTATATGAGTTTGATTTAGGTCAGCCAGCGAAAAGCAGTTTCCTTGAATTTGAGGCTGGTCGAGATACTGAACCAAAAATCTATTATAGCTATAATCAACATTTAGAAAATTATAAACCCGGCCTGTCTGATGAGGAAAAAAGAAGACAGCTTATCCTGTTGTCTTTAGATGCTGCTCTATCTCATCAAGAAACTGCTAACAATCTAAGGGTAGAGTTTGATCAGACTAATCTTGATTCGGAAGAATCAGAGTTAGATACACTTAAGAGTGTATTCTTAGGTAATGTATCTAAAGACCATGATACGGCTCTGAAATTTGCAGAGACTAGAGATAATATAACTAGACCACATTTAAGAAGAGTATTGAAAAAAATACAGGGTATGGAAGAAAGAGGAATAGTTAAAGGAAAAGAAACACGATTACTGAGACAACTAATCTTAAACGCTTATGCTATGAATCCTTTGATAGTTAGAGATCTCATGTTTGATTTAGAAGCCCATTCTATTAAATCTGGTAAAACTGAAGAAGGACAATACTATATTAGATTTGGAGAACGGTTAAAGAGAATAGGAAAGGATCCTCTAGATATTGTACAAATCTTTGCTCATGAGGTTTCTCATATTGCTAGGGCTAAATTTATCTCAAGCAATTCAGGAGAGTGGGATGCTTTTCAGGCTCTCTTGAGAGGACGAGGAAAAGGTCTTGTAAAGAAATTAGTAATGGCATGGCATGGTAATAGATGGAATTCGTCTGCCCAAGAAGAGTATAACAACTATGTAACCAAAGGTCCCGAAGAATTTATAGCAGCATTGGGACAGTTCTTCTTATTAAAAGATATGTTACCCACAATTAAAAATATGACTACAGAAGAAGCTAAGACTCTCCAAACAGCTTTGGGGTTTGTGGGCAGGATTATGTCTTTTGTCCGGAATGTATTCTCAGATCTAGATCATGTGTGGTCTCGATTCTTTGTTAGTAATGATGAAGTGAATATTTTAATGCATAGATTATTTGGACTAGATATAACAACACCAAACTATAGTCAAGTCTTAGATGTAGAAAATACTGGTCCCCTTACCTTTAATTGGATGAATAGATTTACTGATGATGATTGGCAACTATCTGAGGGACAACGAGGTACTATGGAAGAAATAGATGCTAGATTTGAAGATGCAGTTGATCATAGAAACATATTAGAAATGATGCAAGAAAAAGGTACTATTACCGATGAACAGCTACGTAAGTTAAATAGTCTTCGTAATATGACAGACAGACGTTTAGAAAGCGGGATTAGTATTTTTGAATTCTATGACCATCTTCCACATACTATGGCAAAGTTTGGTACCGATGTTAGTATGGGAGACCATACTTGGCAAGTATTAGACCTAGAAGCTGTATTAGATTCTTCTTTAGGAAACTCCACTGAAATACAACTAGATAGAATAGTTGCTTTCCAGTATGGTGTAAATCAAATGAGACATAAGTTTGGGAACCAAATTCAAGATAATGCTGGTGAATTTGCTATGCGTATGAGTAAAGCTTTAGGTAAACTGGGAAGATTTATGGGACTCGGTAGAAATAGAACAGTAGATGAAGACCCTATCAGAACCAGAGTACTTAGTGGTATCGCCGGGCATACTGGTAATGAGTATACTTGGGCAGCACCACATATTATTCCTATCTGGTTAACTACGCTTATTGATGAGCATATTACTAATACCAGAGGACATTATGATACTCTAGAAGGACTTCCTTCTTTAAGAAAATCTTTAGAAGAAGTAGTCAATGTCGAAAATGTCTTATTTAGATTACACGGTGTATTACAAAATGAGCTCCTTAGTCCACTCGCTTCTTTTATAAAAGGAGATAACACACCCGGTAAAAAAACCAGAGAGATTCTCAAGGAAGTAAGTGCTGCTTTTACTTTATTAGTAGAAAACGAAACAGAGACAGATCTAGGATTTTCTGAAGAAACAAAAATTAGATTGGCTAATCTTAGCCCTAAAAAAAGAGAACTCTTCTATTCTACAATAAAAGAAATGGCACAGGTTATGCGAAGTCTTATGGAAAATATTCAAAAGTCTCGCCAAGATTTAGGTGACTGGACAAGTGCAGCTGATTCTTTGATGGGTTACAAACTAAGTCAAGAGATTAAACAAGGGACTAATTCTTCTACTATGTTCGATGCTATGAATGAAGAAATACATAACAGGCTATTAGATAATACCCATGACTTTGTAGATCCCTTAACTTTATTTGCCATGAATGCTTTACCCCGTTTCGATACAACAGAAAACTTAACAGAAGATCTTTTCGGTCCAAAAGGATTGTATGGAAATAAAACAGAACCCTCATCTTTATACGTTCTTTTGATTTCACAATTAGCTAAAACTATGGATGAAACCTTTAGTTCTGAAGAAAAGGTATTAAACGCATCTCTTGATCCTGTAAAACAAACAAAGGTTGATGATTTTGTTAGAAAGTTTAAAACCTTATTTGAGGATGGAGTTTTAAAAGAAAAGTATCTCTCAGGTTTTAGAATTACTATACAGAAACTAATGAGAGATATGGCTTCTGGAGAAATCACTTGGTCAAATCTTAATATAGCACATGTGGATAAACTAAAATTTCAATACCATCATTATTTAAAAGAATCTGGTGGTAAAGATGCTACTCATGATATGAGGGTTGATAAGAGATTCCAATCGTTGTTCCTTAATAGAGATTCCTTGAGTTTCTTAGAACAGTCTAGAGGAGCTATAGCTTTTGAAATGCCACAGGGACGTATGCCTTTGTTAGAAGAAAGGTCTTTAACTACTGGGAAAATTTATAATGTAACCCAACTCCATACTCGAAACTTTATGAATCGTGCGTATATGGGACACTACTTACCTAATGATGCTTGGTGGATTCCAAAAGTTAGTCAAGCTATTAGAAATCCTATAATTAGAGAAAACCTTACACTACATCCTGTTGAAACTATTAGAAGTCTAAAGAAGGGTTTGGCAGATACTACACATGAGAGAATGATCCTTCAATACCACTTAGGGATGCGTGGAGACATAGGCCACTTACTTGCTTTGTTTAAGTACTTTAATCAGGTGGGAGATTTACATGATATGGCAGGAAATAAAGCTAGTGAGTCTGTTAGAAAAGCCATGACTAAAAGTGTAGAATTCTTAGAACAAAAATATGCATTCTTAAGAGGCTTCCAAGAAGAAGGAACATCCTATGGTACTATGGCTGACTGGGCTTTTGAGATGGCTCCTTCAGTTACTAAGATAGCCTTTGCAGGTAACTTGGGTATTGCTTCTCTTACCGTAGAACATATGATGAATACTTTTGTAACTATGATAGGAGAAAAGAAATTATTAAATGGATTTAGAACAATGTTTGCTCCTGTCTTTCATGGTTTATCCAGCGAAGAAACAAAATTAGTAGCAAGTGATATTGCTGATGCTGTAGAAGGAATGACACAAGGCTTCTTACCTGAGTATGAGCAAGCAGCAAGTGAAGCTGAAGCTGTATTTGGTCAGGATTTTACTAACAAGTGGGCTAGTCAAATGCTGAGATTTCCAAAACATGTTCTTAGGTCTTCCGCAACAGCTAGAATTATTACATTAAGAAAGGGTATCTACTCCCTTCTTCACAGTAATCCTGCTAAAATAAAAGTACTACTTGATCACATTGAAAAGAATCCATTAAAAGAGCCGGGTGATCTAGAAAGAGCCGTAAGAAAATCAAAGATTAGTTGGTGGAGTTATGGAAAAATATTAACGTATCTACAACGATCAGGTTTACTGCATCCTGATAGAACAGAAAACTTGGCTGTTGTTTTAGAACTTGGTAATGTGAAAGATAAGTTTTATACTATAGGTAAAGTTGTCTCACAACTGTCTGCTAGATTTGATGGTAAATCTGATTCTTATCGAAACTACATGTCAATCCTATCAGCTTTGCGACATGTGGAAAGACAATATTTAAATGAAGTAGTTGTCTCTCCTAATGCTTTTGATATCTATACAGGCTCTGATAGAAGATCACGAGCAGCAGAAATCTTTAGAAGATTCCCAGTATTATGGGCTTCTCAAATGATGATTAGAAGATCTAACAATATGCCATTGCTAGCTTATGGAACCTTTATGGTTTCTATGTTAACTCTAGATATGATCTATATGATGTCTTTACGTCTAGCAGCTGGAACTTCTTATGAAGATCTAATGAAAGAAATAGAAGACAAGGGCTTTGGAAAGTTTATGTTAACGTATGGAGCTAGATTACCTCTTTGGGGTAGGTATTATGGTTGGATTGCTGCTGCTGCTGTAGCCCTAAGTAGAGATAATAGAATCGAGGGAGGTTTTGTTCCTGCCGCAGCAATGGCTCAGATACTTCAAAATATGTACAAATTAGGTATGTCTCCGTGGACTGATGATTATACTCAACAAGATCTAATCAATGCTTCTAGAATTCTCCCCATATTAGGAGATACACTAGTAAGATTAAGTGTATATTCTGCTTGGGGAGATCAAATATCTAAGAAGAATCGAAGCAGACGAGGATATGGTAGTCCCTCTTCACAGTTCCAATATACATATACACATATGGGAGTACCTCCAGAATATGATTCAATGTCTTATGAAGCAGTAATGGGCGAGTGGTTTAATGAGATGGGACTAGAGCCAGATTTCCTAGCCTATGAGAATCAATTCAAGACATTACCGGGAACTAGATCTAATTGGGAGCAGATGGAACAGGAGACCCATATAGACCCTGAGAAGGCTGCGAGAAGAGACATGCCCTCCAGACCCTCCGAGATCCTTAGAAGGCCTGAGGCGGGCTCTCAGAGGCTTACAGTGGATCCTATTGAAGCTATCAAAGAAGAGCCGATTCTAGAGATACCAGAGGAGTTCAGATAAATCGACTAGGGGGTCACGAATTTACACGGGGCATAGGATAGGATAGCTTGTTTGCTATTCCCCCCGTACCCCCTTGTTGCTTAGCAACAGAAAGGAGATCCGCAATGGCGTATCTCAAGATGACACGAGATGAATACTCTCGTGTCCATGGTGTCTTTGCCGCAGCCGGTGGCAGGGATGTCAAGGGTGTGTCCGCTGAATTGGAGCGGGCCCACACGCATATCGTAACGCTGGGCGTGAGGCTAGACCTTACGCTCGTCGTTCAGCAGAAGCTTGCCCAAGAGGCAGGACTCCGCTGAAACCATGGGCTAAGCTACGGCCCTCAACGGTAGCATGAAGTCCCATTAGGGACAGAGAGGTTCTATTATGAACACCATGACCATAACCATTATGAGTCTGTGGGACGCATCAACACATGAGTATGATGTTATCACAGATGAGTGGGATCAGCATATTAAGCCAGAAGTTCTTCTGGAGAAAGTGTTCGTCCGACAACAGGATGACACTAAAGATGTGCCTAACATACCTTCGATGTGTGCAGGTGATATCGTTAGTGTTAGCACTATTCCGTATAGTGCGATGCTCGACGGTTTCATGGACAGAAAGAAAGTAGAAAGGAGTGCTCGGTTTCTTTGTACGGCAAACGGATGGAAGAGATTGACCCTTGAGCTCTTCTACCAGTGGACAACGTCTTCTTCGCTAGAACGAATGCTTCTAGCACGCAAATAGGCACAGCTGTCAGCCTTCAATGGCAGCACATTGTCCCTCGTCGGGACAGAAAGGGATATGATCATGAAGATCAAGATTCCCAACAAGACCGTGGCATCCCTCAAGGAAACCACGGACGCAGCCACGGAGCTGTGCTTCGAGGCTCACTCGGAGTACGTGGCTGATCTCTACAATCGTGGTAGAGAAGCAGATGAGTTCGTGACTCGTCTGAGGAAGGATGTCCTGTATACCACAGGGCTGACCTTTAGCGTGCCATTGGCACGTAAGACACACTCGTCCATCTTGGAGGCGTACCTCAAGTACAAGCCCAAGAAGGAGGGTGCATACCCGTTCTACACCTTGGAGCCAAGCGGCAAGTTGCCTATCGTGACTCGGAATCCGAGCATGGAGGTGGGGGCCGACTGGTCCCAATCCGTCAAGTACTTCGGTACGTGTGGGCATCTGGTCGATGGCCGGATGCTGGAAGCGGTGTCTATCCACCGCAATGCTCTGCTCCACAGTGGAGCAGATGATGCAACGGATGATGCCGAGAATTATCTGCCACTACACGTGTTGCAGATTCTGGCTAAGATGTATGGAGAGGAACAGGAATGCTTCGTCTCCTACCACCAACTCCAAGAGTCAGGGCGGATGATAGAAGAGCTCAGGGGTGGGGGCTCTGCTAACAACAAGATCTCACGAGCGGTGCTCCTGGATACAAACTTCGTGGTTTGTGATAAGGAGAACCTTGAGATCCTTGAGAACTGTATCCGAGCCAAGTACGGTGTCTCAAGCAAGATCAAGGACTGGGCATCACGAGTCCTTAATAAATACGATGTGTCAGATCACCACAAGTGCGAGGAAATCAATCTCGCCTGCTGTTGGAGAGACATCATCACCAAGGGTGGGTCTCATCACACGGTTGAGATCGATGCCCATACCAGTGGCATGGTTCACATGCTCATGCAAGTGGGACTGTGGATTCGACGAGACATCTGTGCTCGTACTAAGGGATGGGAGAAGCTCTATACTCGCATCGCTAGGATGATCAGGATGTCCTGCCCATGGGCTGGGCATCTACCCATGAGTGAGATCATGGCAATCGCTAAGAAGGTGATGTCACCTTCCATGTACGGTGGTGGGTCCACTGCCATCGTACCGCAGTTCTTCAAGAATGTTAAGCATGGAGATGGAAACTGGGTCTTCCCATCTCGCAGCTTGGTAGTTCCCGACTACTACCAGCCATTGTTCAATGAGACCATAAAGGTCTATGACAAGGGTGTTGGTCATCATGTAGATATCCTGTCGGATACTCAAGATGGGCTCACATGCTTCGACAAGGAAGTCACAAAGAAGTACTCCCAGTACTTCCGCAAGTGCTTCCCATTTGTGAAGGGTAGAGGTAAGGAAGATCCCGGACTGTTCGGAAAGTTCATCTCTCATGGTGAGGCCAATCCGAATGGATTGATGAAGCTTGCGGGTATGCAGGTACAAATCCATCCGTTCACAGAAGACAAGCTTCGTAAGGTAGGCGTAACAGCCTACGATGCAGAAGGTTACAGGCACAGCACTGGTGTCTATCCTCTGGTCGAGAGCAGCTACACTGACCTCATGGCGAAGCATACTCACCTACTGGACAGCTACCAGATGGCCTTGTTCGGATGCATGGCCGAAGAAGAGGGCGTGTGTGTACGTCCGATCCTCGATGCTGTCAAGGTTCCAGCCGGGAAACTCAAGTGGGCCTTAGAGGCAGCATCACAAACATTCCTGCATGTCCATGCCAAGCCTCGCTTCCCCGTAGGAACCGAAGGCTTCAAGGCATGGCAAGGCGAAGCCCCCAGCGTTTGGGGCTTCTGATATACCTCGTCGCTTAGCGACAGAAAGGATAGCACCATGGCTATCAAGACCATCATCGTTCCTACTCGTTCTTCACAGAAGTACTCCAATGCGTTGGAGTGTCACGCTGCCAGTCACCCCACCATGGGTGAGGGCAGGCTGTACTTCTACCTGTCCAAGGACAAGAAGAGTCGGGTTGCCCGCTTCTTCCCCAAGGACTGGGAGAATGGATGCTTGTATGTCCGAGCAACCGATGGCTTCCCTGTTGACAAGACAGTGAAAGAGATGGGTGAACACATGGGTCTTGACCATGTGTTGGGACAGATTAACATCCCGTCCAACTTCAGGATCTCCAGTACCTGTAAGTTCTACCTCATGGACAGCCCTGAGTTTGAGGATAACACCCTCACGTTCAGCCTTAGGTGGAACAAGATGACTAAGCAATTCACATGTCCCTTCGAGATGGATCCCACATGGGATGAGGAAGTACTGGGTACTGAATGCTTCGAAGCTATTCAGAGATTTGTCTGGCAGCAATGGCACGGCTGTGGACTGTATGGTGGCTGATGATTTGACCGGGGGGTTACTACCTTGGGCTACCGCCTGAGGTAGAAATTTTGACACCTCCTCCGGGGGGATTGATATAAATGACTATATACTTATATAGAGAACGGCATGTAGTTGCTAGTGTTACCTACTATATGTAGTGGGTCTATATAGTTGGAGTATATAGTAGAACCTAGGGTATAACTATAGTTAGATAGGTGTTTATAATTATATAAGGATTACTCCTATGTTCTATAGAATACCTTAAGGAGTACGTGGTATCTTATGAACTATGGCCCTAGGGGGCACGCTATGCCCCTACGGGCGGAGTGATTATCTTATTAGATAGTCCCATTACTAATAATGGTGATGGAATAGGAGACCTGACAATGGCAAAGCTGGTCATTATCATGCCCCCAACGGGTGCAAAGAAGGCTCGGACCGAGGAAACTTGGGAGCGAGACCACCAACTCATGCTCGATGCTGTAGGAACGCAGCACGAGTGGGGCCGCACGGCGGTCAAACGGCTAGTAAACGATGCTGAGACCCTCGGTATCGTGGTGGAGGTGAAGACACAGACCTAGGTCTGCTGTTTTCCCGACCACTATCACACCCTCGGTGTCCTTAGGGGCATCGAGGGTGTTTTTCTGTTGACGATGGGGTATGTCCGATACAGCGTGGCTACCCCCGTCCCTTAGTTACATCCGCCAAGGTGGGTGTACCTAAGGGGCGTAAGCCTGTCCTGAGCATGGAGTGTAAAAGTTGACTCCTTAAAGACCATTAAACTGCTCATCTCTCGCACTTGCCTAAGCAAGCAACCAACTGCCAGTAACTGTAATGGTTATGTGGGATTCCTGTTGATTCAACAGCGGCCCATCAATACTTGAGGTGATAAGTTCATTTGAACCCACACTCAAGGACCGACAGACATCCGATGTCAGAGAGATATGCGGTATACAAATCACAAGCTCTGTGTCATTGCGGTTCAGGGAATCCGAGTTAACAAAATTCCCCCGAAGTTCCGGCTACTGGCGTAGCGTGGAGTAGCAGAGACATCTCTCTCACCAAAGAGTAGGATCTGTTGCCCTTGATGGGGTGGTGCCCATCTAAAGGTCAAAATATAAGACCCCACGAGAGGTTCGATTCCTCTCTGGTCCTCCAATTCAGTAAATGCTACAACAAGCATTGCCCTGCTCCTCTGGGTTATGCGAGGACATGGCCCTGTTATGATAGCAGGGAGAGCACATGAATCTACAGCTCATCTTCGGGGGTGACATGGAAAGTCTCCGCAGATATGGCCGCATGTCGGCACCTGCGGACTACGAGGGTTCGAATCCCTCCACCTCCATTGTGCACTGTCGTGAACTGGCCCGACATTAAATAACTTGACCACCCTGAGCTTACCGGCAGAGGGGACAAATATATTGAGTGGTTATACTGGAGATACGGGTTCGAGTCCCGTCGTTGGATAGGCGAGCCTCTAATATGAGGAATATAACTCGACTTATTCTAACCGTGATGTATACAGCGATGGGGTGCTCACCCCCTATAGCTCAATTGGCTAGAGCACCAGTATATCCTCTCAATCCCTTCCATTGGATACATCCACCAACAATCGTAAGAAACTTCGATGGTGACATCAAAGCAGAAGTTGGGTGAGTCTTTATTAGACTCACGGGATGGATCCAATAACTCAGGAGATCTAACATGACAAAAGATGAAAAAGCAGACATTGCTCTCTTGTTCAAGACACTGAATGATGCTATGATACGCATCGAGCTACTTGAAGAGGAATGGAGAAGTGTTCTATTAGGAATGCTGGAGGTAACAAAGTGATATTCTGAGGCTACATTTAAACAGGAGAACTAGCATGTGTCCAGACAAGTTTCTTTTCATTCAAACCCTTGATACACCGGGAAACCACATCACTGTTGGAATGACCCAAACTAATGATGGTATATTCCTAAAGTGGATGGAAGATGTTGATGATGAGGTTGTTCAAGTACAAATCTGTGATTCAGATGCTAACGACATTCTCAACTCAATTAAACTCACACAACAAATGATTGACAAAGCAGCAAGACTAGGAGAACTATCATGTTAGGACTTGGTAAAGGCCACAACCACGGTACTTGGTACAAGGATTGGCGGTCTCACCCCGGAGAATTAGTCAAGAATACTGAAGTTTTCGTACCAGAAGACTTGACAGACCTCCAAAAATCAGGTAGTGTATACAAGCCCATAGAAGCATATGCACAACAATGGAAGCACGAGACCGACAAATCTGGAGTGATGACCAACGCCTACCCCATAGGCGAGCCTCAACGTTCAGACTTGCCACCTCTGTATATTCAGTGGAAGCAAGACTGGAAGAGACGATTCATCCCCTTCTGGATTGGCGGGAAATAGTGCAACACAGCAAGCAACATGATCCTGATAAACTAAAGCAAAGACTAGCCACTATCACGAATAATCTCGGCTGGTCTACTAAGAAAAAAGTAGAGTTTCTATTAAAATACGAAGAACTTCCAAACGAACTTTTCAAAAAGGCTATTATCCGCCTAGAAAGAAAAACCAATGGATGACCTAGATCTAATCCAATGTGAAGATTACTATGGTGAAGAGTTTCCAAATATTTGGGACTTAGCCTATGAACTCTTTTTTGACAACATGGAGATTCTAAAAAATGACAACAGGACCAAGGAAACTACAGGATCTAAAGAATCGTGAAGATGATTCCAAATCTCTTTGGAAACTCCCAAGCGGACAACACGTAATTGTATCTCGTATTCTTGCTTTCGATCACAAAGGCTGGGAAACTATGATCTTTAAATGTAACTCAACTGGAGAAGACTGGAAATCCAGTATATACGAAACCAGAAGATTTGAAACTCATTCTCAATCAATCAATAATCTCATGAAGGATGTTTACGTATGAATGGTACTAATCAACGCGACCTTGGTCGTTGGCATGCTTCCAAAGATCGTCAAGAAGATGCTCACTGGGATGATAAACCAGACAAATCAAAAGAAAGAGATGACTACTTTAAAGATGGAGACTATCTTCGAGACCTGAAATGGGATCAAGATCATTCTTAGGGAATAACATGGACTATAAAATCGTAGAAATCTTTTGGACAGATGCAGAAACTATAGGAGATACTGGCTGGATGCCGTTGACAGAAGGCGTTCAATCTGCTAAAGTACCACCACCGTTAATGCGTACTGTCGGATATGTATTAGTAGATCACGAAGATTTTATTTCCATTACAGACAGTTTAGGAGATCAAGAGTGTGGACACATAACCAAGATTCCTATTCACATGATTCAACGAAAGACTAATCTTTATGAAGAAGACACAATGGGGGATATGGATCGATGATATTGGCTGGCTTGAAGATAGCCACACAAAAGATCCTAAGACTGATACATATATCGCTAATCCATCACTATGGCCTACGCTTCGTGAAGCCACGAAAGAAGCTAAGGAACTTAACACCTTATGGAGAGGCCGTAAAGCATCTTATGAAGCAAAGGAATACAAACCATGATATTAAGACAGACTGTAATAGACACAGGTCACCCAATCGCAAGCAAGATAGAACTAATTGAACATGAAGATACTATAGGCAACCTTTCCTATGAACTACTTCGCCAAGACGTTGATGTCTCCTTTGATTCAACTCTTGCTGACTATATTCCTGCATACGATAAAGGTTTCTTCACTAGAAAAGGTCACCACATTCATTGGAGAGCAGAGTTAATTTCTGTACGCCGAACATTCAGTGGTTGGATAGCCACTTATGGTGTATGGGATCACGAACTCTGATTTAAATGGGACGTACTCATCGTAAAGAAAAGAAAGAGGATCGTCCTAAAAAACGTAAGTCTTATACTTCCAGAGACAAGGCTAAAAGAACCTTGGATGATTGGGAGAACAAAGACTGGGAAAATCTGTCAACTGATATAGGAGAGCAAAATGGCTCACGAAATGACGGAAAATGATTCTGCTGTATATTACAAAGAACGTGCTTGGCATGGTCTAGGTAATGTTATACCTGATTCCATGTCAATCATGGATGCATACGACAAGTCCGGCCTCAGCTGGGAAGTCACTAAGGTTGGAGGAATTACCGTTGGTAATACTTGGACCGAAGATTACAATGGTATTGTAAGAGACGATACCAAAGAAGTACTCGGAATCGTAAGTTCCAAGTACAAGGTAGTACAAAACCACGAGGTATTTGATCTGGCTCAATACTTTAGTTCTGTGGCTACCGTAGAATCTGCTGGATCAGTACAAGGTGGACGAAAGAACTACCTGTTACTTCATTCAGATTCATTTGATGCTAACACCAACGACACAATAGAGAGGTACATGGCTCTGTTCTGGGGTCATGACGGAACCTCCAGTCTTATCATTAAACCTACCTCTATCCGAGTAGTATGTAAGAATACAATGGATATGGCTTTGGCTCAAAAGGCTACAAGTTTGGTTATCAAGCATCACGGTAATATAGAAGAAAAGATGGATACCGCTAGGACCATCGTTTCTCAATATCGTGAGACTGGTATTCTCTTCCAACGTGAGGTTGAATACCTCGCAGGCAAGAACATCACTCACGAGGAACTAAGGAAATTCTTCTTCGAAGCATACTCCAGATTCTGGAATGAGTTCAATGTCGCTCCCATGAACAAGGAAGAGGACAAGTTATACGAAAGTGCTTGCCACACAATCCTTAACTGGGAGAACACATTCGAAGCTGAAACTGTAGACATTATTCCCAGCCCTTGGGTTGCAGTGAATGCAGTAACTAATTACATTCAGCACCGAGTTGCTAAGCATGGACGCCAAGCCTCTATAGATTCCAAGGCATTCAATAACTTGAATGGTATAAATGCTAAGAAGACAAAGAACATCATGCAGATGGCATTGTCTCACTTCTGATCCCCAAGGTCTCACTTGTCTCCCCTTCGGGGGAGCAGGTGGACCACTATCACGGAGGTACCAATGCTAGCCCAACTACTATATCCCATGCGAATGAGAATTATATTATTCATACCCTTAGTAATGTATTGTTGATGAACATCGTTATAGGCATACTTATAACTATTTCTTGTCTAAGCTTACTTAAAACGATTATGGAGTTAAGGAAACTAGATGAAAAAAGACGTTGATCAAAACTTTGGTGGATCTTTCAATGCCCACAAACATTGGAAAAAGTTACGTGAGAAGCATCGTAAAAAGGAAGCTCAAGAAGCAAGGGGTATATTTAGCCGAGCCCAACCAGAGACCTATCAACCCAACAACCAAACAATAGAAGGTTCTGAAAGAATAATATCAAAAGAATTGTATGATCTTAATTATGAGCTTGCTTTTGGTAGAATTACTAAAGAAGAATACGAACAAAGGAGATCAGAACTTGATTTGGGAGAGTGAAACTGAAGACGTTCAGTTAGACCGACGTAATGGTCAGATTATATACGAGCAGTCCATGCTGGAATATGGTCGGCACAAATACTGGAAGGACTACGAACGGGCTCCTGATGAAGGAATACCTGAGCAATGTCTTATTGATTCCTCTATCAAAGAACTAGAAAATAAATACCAAGAGTGGATTGATCGGGTATGTAGTGCTCCTAAAGTTCCTAGTTGGGTCTACCCCTTGATGGAATTAGGCTCACGTAAGATGGCTGATATAACTATACGTGCTGTCATACGTCATTGGTTTTCTCCCTCCTATTGGAATGGAAGTTACAACGAACATATACACACACCTCCAGTAGCTCAAAAGATAGCGTGTCAGATTGCAAATGATGTATCTGATATTATTGCCTACCAACAAGCCAAAGAAGCAAACTACACCGACTGGAAGAGACAATCTAAGTTCATTAAGAACTGGACTCTAAAGAGATGCCGAGCATTCTCCAAGAAAATGCAAACCAATGTCAAATTAAGTACTAGGGCCAAGCATTCTTTCGGACATCACATGCTAGAGATAGCCTGTAGTTCTAATATTATTGAGATGAGAAAAGAAAAGATAAAAACTAGATCAGGTAAGTTCCGTACTTGTAGTTTTGTTGAGTTCCATCCAGAGGTACTCAAAGAGTTACATAAGAGACACGATATTCTCCAGAATTCTACCTTAGTTTACAGACCAATGCTTATTCCTCCAATAGAACATACTCTCCTTGCTTCTGGAGGATACATAACAAGAAATCTCAGAAAACCTGTAGTACAACGATATCAAAACAATTACTTTGGAGACATGCCTAAGCAGCAGAAGTTCTCAGAGCCATCAGAACTTGTTTTACGAGGCCTGAATGGCATGCAAAAAACTGAATGGACTGTGGATAAAAAGGTATATGAGGTAATGAAGAATCTGTTTGAGAACAATACTCAAATAGGTAATCTTCCGCCTTATGGGTTTGATGAGTTCATGTATTCCGAAGACTACCCAAAAGGTGGACCCAAAGAAGAACAAGCCAAATGGCTACAGATTCGAGAAGAATGTTGGGGTAATTGGTACAAATCTGAACAAGCCAGAGGACGTATGTTAGTACGGCTTGCTTTAGCCGAAGACCTAATGAGATGGGATTACTTCTATCATGTATATACCTTAGACTTCCGGGGCCGGGCTTACACCACATGTGAATTACTATCACCACAATCCTCAGATTTTGATCGTGGATTGATTAAGTTTGCCGTCAGAAAAAAGCTAGATAAATTTGGTATCTATTGGCGTAAAGTTAATATTGCCAACTTATTTGATCAAGACAAAGGCACCTTTGATGAACGTGTTCAATGGGTAGAAGATAATCATGATATGCTACTTAGAATTGCTCAAGATCCTTATGAGAATAAAGAATGGGTTGATGATAGAAAGAAAAAGAATAAATCTTTTCGTAGACTTCAAGCAATCTTTGATTATGCTTTAGAAGATAACTGCTCCGACATATCAGTTCAACTTGACGGAAAGTGTAATGGGAATCAACATTGGAGCTCCATTATGAGAGATCCTGATATTGCAAAACTTACAAGTGTGTCACCCGATGACAGGCCACAAGATTTATATCAATTTGTAGCCGATGGGGTCACCAGTTATTGTAAGATGCATATTAATGAGAACCCTTGGTATGGACAGTTCCTAGACTATTGGAAAGATGGGATAAATAGGAACGTAACTAAACGATCTACTATGTGTGAGGCCTATGGGCTTACGTTCTATGGCATCCAAAAATACATACGCTTAGAGGGTCATGTAGATTGGGTACCGCGTGAGTCCCGAGGAGGAGCCATAGTCGAACTTGCTAGGGCAACTCAAGCAGCTCTAAATACAACCTTAAGTAGTAGTAATTCCGGAAAAGAATATCTTAAAGAAATATCTAATGTTGCTTCTGATCTTAATCAACATCTATGTTGGACTACACCCTCTGGCTTCAAAGTAGTACACTACTATACTGAAATTCAGACTCGTAGGTCTATAGCCAAGTTATTTAATAGCCGTGAACTACACTTCTTTGTGAAGACAGACATTCCAAATGCTAAAGCTGCAAAGCAAGCTATTTCACCTAATTATATTCACTCACTCGATGCTGCCCATATGTTTCTCGTACTAGCTGCTTTGCTTTCACAAGGTATAACAGATTTTTGTATGGTACATGATTCCTATGGATGTCATGCTAATGATGTCCCTTTAATGGCTAAGATTACCAGAGAAGAATTTGCAGGCATGCATCGCAATAATCAACTACAGTTCTTTAAAGAAGATATAGAAAAATCTTTGGGGGTAAACCTCCCTGATGTTCCAGCACAGGGAAACTTTAATGTAGACTCTGTGCTGGACTCACAATATTTCTTTGCATAATATGGAGGTGACATTTGAAAACTCAACTTGTGATTACAAACGAGGGAGACCTCGAACATAATGTAAAATACATAACTCAATTGGCATTAGAACCGGGAGATACTAAGTCTCTCACTATTAACTTTCCATCAGAGAATATGATGCATATCTTTATGGATAATTTATTCAAAACCTTTATTATAAACCGAGTACCAAGAGATAATAATTTAGATATTACCTTAAACATACCCGGAGATCCAAACGATGACGAAAGGATGGACTATGATTGATGAAGGTGATTATGTAGACATTGTTGATAAATTAAATGATGATGAATGGAATGAACTTTGGGACGATGAAGACGAGGCTATGTTTGATAACCTAAAGGAAGACTGTGATGGATAGTCTCGAAGGTGCTATTCTTGCAGATCATATTACCTCATTAGTAATAGAAGAGGTTCTAAAAGCCGAGGGAGAGGATGCTAAAACCCGACTAAATTGGGAACTAGAACAACTAAGTATTGATATAGATAAAGCAATAAGGAATTTCTCAGATGACTAGAGTATTAGTAATTGGTGATCTACATTTACCGGCTGAGCGTAAAGATTACCTAGACTTTTGTCTTTCCCTCAAAAGAAAATACAAAACAGAAGAAACAATATTTATTGGTGACATAATGGATCACCATGCAATTTCATTCCATAACAAACATCCTGAAGCTGTCGCAGCTCAACAGGAATATGGATTGGTAATGGAAAGTCTAAAAAATTGGCGCAAAAAATTTAGAGAGGCCAAAGTATGTATTGGAAATCACGATGAACGAGTTCACAGAATTGCTTCTGCCTCAGGCATTCCCAGCATGTACTTACAGGACTATAAAACAGTCTATGGTACACCGAATTGGGAGTGGAACTATGAATTTGAGGTTGACGGAATATACTATACGCATGGCACTGGTACGCAAGGCTTTCGTCCTGCAATGTCGATTGCAACTTCGAGAGGCCAAAGCACTGTATCAGGTCATGTCCACTCTATCGCAGCCATCCATACCATGAATGGCCCGACAGATCGTGTCTTATTTGGTTTTAATGTTCCTTGTGGGGTTGACAGACACCACAAAGTAATGTATTATGGACGTAACTTCTTAAAGAAGCCAGTGAACGGAGCTGGCGTAGTAATTAATGGGAAACCCTATATGGAGATAATGGATGGATAATGACTTAAAGATTGCAGATGCAGTCGAAGAAGAATCTGATGAGATGTTCATCAAGGTATCAGACCTTGAGAACTTTATGCAGCAGATTAGTTTTACCTTGATGTCAATTGTTAATGGCATCGATCAAACGATGAAAGAACTCAAAAGGAGTACACCTAGTGATGACAACAAAGATTGAGGCATTTACCACCGAAACCGTTGAGGTTCAGTGGGGCCACCTACATCAGCCCGATGAAAAGTTCGGTGCTGATTCAGCAAATCATAATATCAGTATCCTTGTAGACAAGGTTTTGCAAAAGAAGCTTGACCAACTCCTCAAGGAATCTGGTGCTACTAAGATCAACGGTATGCGTACCGACGATGATGGTCGAGTAATCCTTAAGGCCAAGTCAAAGACTCTGGTCAAGAAAGGTGAGAAAACCTTCCCCTGTCGGGATGCCTCGGCTGCAAAGACCGATGTCCTTCCCTTCGGAGGTGACACTGTTCGTCTGCGTCTGGCCCCTGCGGTCTTGGCTCGTGACGGTAGCATGTCCTTGTATCTTAATGGTTGTCAAATCATTGAGAAGAACAGCGACGATTTCGATACCACTGGTGGCTTTGAAGCTACCGCTGGCTATACAAATCCAATCGACACGGATCCAACCAACGTGGATGATCTACCCATCTGATGGAATGGGTTTTCCCAATCAGTCCCGTCGCAGCAAGTAGGCCTCGTGTCTCACGACACGGGGCTTACTATGCTGGCCCTTACAAGAAGTTCAGGGAGGAATGTTGGGACCTAGTGCCAATGGTACTGGGTCCCGACTTCCAACCCTTTGATCGTGGATTGTACGTTGATCTTGAACTATATGTTCGTAGACCAAAGACTACTAAACTTCATACACCAAAACCTGATATTGATAATTATCAAAAAGCTGTGTTTGATGTACTAAATGATAGACTATGGACTGACGATAGTTTAATCGAAGCAGTCTATGCTACTAAGCAATGGGCCTGTGAAGGCGAAGAAGGATACTTTGTAGTAGGAGTAAACTATGCAGGCGAGTATGACCTCTAACTTAATCCATCCCCCCTTACACAAAGAACTATTAAAGGTTCACGATCAATTAGCCCGCCGTAATAATCTAAGTACAGATCTTATTATGGCTTCGGCTTTGGTAGAAAAAGACTTTGGCTCTGCTTGCATTGCAGCCATCGCTACTTTGGGTGGACTGCATGCTCCTCTAGAACAAACCATGCATCTATTATTGATTGAGGATTCGGTACAGATAGCTGATAATATTATATCATCTGGTTTAAGAGTACCCGGCTGGGGTTCTAGTTTTGCTAAAGACCACAGTGATCCTTTGTTTGACATCTTAGACAGTAAAATATCTAGAATAGATAACGAATTATATTATAAGATTGTATCTATTACCGCCTTACTTTTAAACAAAACAAAGAAACCATTGTTCCCTAATGCTGCTTGTTATACAGCAGCCTGTTGTATTATAAATGATATTGATCCACGAGTTGCTTTAAAAACTTTGATCCAAGGAAGGATTGAGGCTTGGTCGGAAATATACTTACAGAACTATAGGTCCCGGCTCCCGTAGCTCAGTGGATAGAGCAACGGCCTTCTAAGCCGTGGGTCGCACGTTCGAATCGTGCCGGGAGTGTTAGGCTCCGTAGCCCAATCGGCAGAGGCAGTGGACTTAAAATCCATCAAGTGTGGGTTCGAGTCCCACCGGAGCTATGGGCTGGTAGCTCAGTGGTTAGAGCACACGACTCATAATCGTCTGGTCGTTGGTTCGAATCCAACCCAGCCTATTAAAATTAACTAAGGAAAACAAATGAACTCGAAGACTAAAAAAGAAGACTATACTCATAAAGAGTTGGTCAAGATAATTGAGAACTTTGCTTATGCCTGTAACTGGGATACAGCTGATTACGATATGGCTGAGCATCTAGGTGAGAAGTATTTCCCAATCTTTGTTGGAGATGATGATGAAAGTATTTAGAATTGAAGTTGATGTGACCAGTACCGCTTGGGAATCTGCTGAAGCTTTTGTCGAGGCAGAGAATTTAAAAGAGGCTATTAAGCTATTCAAAGATAACCCTTATGATTATGACTGGGATAACTGGAATACACACGATAGCGAGATGCAACACTGGGAAGTCGATGAAGAACAGTGTAATGAAGATGAGTACAAGACAGCACGACTGGAGAAAACAGATGTTGAATGAATTCGAAGATATTATACGAGATAAGATTATAAATACAAAGGCTTGGTATGTTCTGAAGTATGATCTTGTTGCAGAGGAACGCCATCTCGAAGAGGCCCTCGAAGCAGTGATCGATCAAGTGGTTGATAATGTATACTGTGATCTCGATACTATGATTGAGGATTACATGAATAAAATTGGTGGTATACAAGCCGCTGAACTAATGCGTGAGTATGTGATTGAAAGTAAGGAATCAGAAGAGGAGGATGATGATGGGTAGAGTTAAATCATTAATGTTACTTGAAGGTGGAGATGATATTGTATGGAAAAGGGGTGGACAAACCTACGAAGGTACTGTAGAATACCTTCAGACCGACTCTCATTCCGGAACAGGAGAATCTTATGTTGTCTCTAGGATGGACGGAGAAGTTCTAAAAGAGTACACCGTATACCCATCAGAGATAAGGTTTGATAAGTTGATTCAATTTCGCAGAAGCATGGACAGATTAGAAACCCTAATGTCTTCGGAGGATTTAAATGATTAAAAGATTTATGTTAGTTATGATGTCTTTGTTAGCTGGTTGTAGTACCACAAGTTGGTTTAAGACTGCCGTGCCAACAGACATGCCCGCTGCCATCAATAGTTCGTCAGGCTGTAGCCCCATGCTCGGCTGGCTTGGTGGCATATGTATTCTAGGTGGTATGGTTCTCCTAGTAATTACAAGAGGTTCCATGGGCTGGAGACCAGTCATTGGTGGCCTAATCTTTATTGGAATTAACTATGCATTATATATGTATGGTAATTGGTTCTTTCTACCCGTCGCTATTGCAACTGGTGCGATCAGTTTAGCATGGAGTGGTAAGATTGTTTGGAAGATCGTTAACGATAATGATCTCAAGCTTAAGGAGCTTAAGTTATGATGAGTTCAATTCTTGGTACTGTTTTCTTTAGCATCGTCATCTTTGTGGCTGGTGCATTTATTGGTCGCCCTCTCTTTGGTTGGGTAACCAAGTGGCTTCCTTGGAATAAGTGAGGATGTAAATGTCAAAGGTAATATCCAGAAGCAGGTGTCCCAAATGTGCCTTAGCTGGCAACGACACCGCTGGTGATAATCTTGCTATCTATGAAGATGGCGGTAAGTATTGTTTTGCTTGTAATTATGTACAAAAAGGATCTAATAATTTGAGTAATAAAACAGAAGAAGAAGCCTATGTTCCTCCTCCGAAGACAAAGAGTCCTAATGGTCTTAGGTTTCTTAAAGGAAACATTACAGCTATTCCAGAACGAAGAATCAATGAGGACACCTGTCGTAAGTATGGCTATGAAACCTTAGTCAGTAATGGCAAGCGTGTAGAGATTGCTTCGTTCTCTAGGGATGGAACAGTAGTAGGACAGAAACTACGGGGTCCTAACAAGACCTTCCAATGGAGAGGACAAACTATCAACACTCCTTTATGGGGTCAAGAATTATTCAAGGCCAAGGGTGGTCGTATGATCACAATTACTGAAGGTGAGATAGACTGCTTGTCTGTGTCCCAACTTCTGAATAACAGATGGCCTGTAGTTTCTTTACCTAATGGTGCCGCCGGTGCTGCCAGAGCAATCAAGGATAACCTTGAGTTTGTTTCTTCCTATGATGAGATCATCCTGATGTTTGATCAAGATCAATCTGGTCGTGATGCAGTTCAAGCAGTAGCCCAGCTATTACCTCCCGGTAAATGTAAAATAGCCAAGCTACCTTACAAGGATGCTAACGAATGCCTCGTGAAGGGTCAGGGGAAAGCTGTAGTAGCTGCTATCTGGGAAGCCCAGCACTACAGTCCAGATGAGATTGTTCATGTATCTCAGATCATTGCTGATCCAAACATGGAACACACTAGAGTATACCCCTTTCCGTTCGACAATTTGTCTGAGTTCTTACTTGGTCAGCGGAGTGGTGAAATTACTCTTTGGGCTAGCGGTACTGGGAGTGGGAAGTCTACTATCCTTCGTGAGCTCATGCATCACCACCTGATAGAGGGTCGTAGTGTAGGTGCGATCATGCTTGAAGAGTCTCCTCAAGAGACTGTTGATGATATGGTCTCTTTGATCTTGAGTAAACCTGTTAGAGCCATTCGAGCCAAGAAGCTTATGAATGAACTTAGAGAGAAGCTTGGTAAACCTAGTATTGAAGTTGATATAATTAATGATCTAACTGATGAGGAATATGCTGAAGCAAGGAGAATGCTTGAGACCACCAGTCTCTATGTGTACGATCATCTTGGTCATTCTGCTTTGGATAATCTTTGTGCAAGAATGGAATTCATGGCAGTATCCTTAGGAGTTGATGTCATCGTTCTTGATCACATCACTGCTGCTGCTGCTGGTTTATTGAATACTTCCTCGGACTATGATAATTCTAATTCCGAGAGACTGTTGATTGATAATATCATGAAGGAACTAAGAGCACTGGTCAGTAGAACAGGTGTTAGAATTGATGTGGTATCCCAACTCAAGAAGACAATTAAGTCTTACGAAGAAGGGGATCGTGTTACACTACAAGACCTTAGGGGCTCTGGTTCTTTAGCCTCTGTACCTAATGTTGTTGTTGCTCTTGAACGAGACAGGCAGAATCCAGATCCTGTGATTGCTAACACTACGACAGTTAGAGTTCTAAAGAACAGACTAACAGGTAGGGCTGGTGTTGCTACATGTTTATTCTATGATCGTTGTAGTGGTAGACTTAAGGAACTTGACTTTGCAATTGCTGACGATGGTAGAGTTATTACTGATCCAGAAACATGATTGTAGTATCAGGTATGCCCCGAAGTGGGTCAAGTCTAATGATGCAAACCCTAAAGCATCTTGGAGTTCCCCTTATTGGTGAAGACAGTTATAACTTTGAGGGTAATAGTTATCTCCACAGTCAAGATATTTCTGATGAAGATCAAGAAAGGATAACAAAACACAATCCTTGGGGTTATTATGATATTCCTTTTGAAGAACACCGTAACTATACACATAATCCCCATAACGGGGAGGCTATAAAAATTCTAGGCCCTGTGTTGATTTCCTTTATACCTAATGAAAACATAGAACGTGTGTTATTATGTGAGCGTAGAGATAAGGATGCCCAAGCAACAAGCTATGAAAATCTAGCAAAACTAGATGTAGAAGTTATGGATAAAGAGATCAGTGATGGACGCATGGATCCTTCGAGTGTGCGAGCAAGGTCTATAGAAATATACAGAACTATGAACTTCAAAGATTATAGGAGGTTAGTTAATTTTGGTCAACTATCTATCCAACGGTGGTGGCGAGACCGCAATATTAAGTTCATGACTTGTTTTTATGAGGACATGCTCGAAACTTCCGAGTTGAGTATCAGAGAAATACAAAATTTCTTAGGTCTACAAGGACCAAGAGATAAAGCGATAGAAAATATAAGGAAATAAAAGATGAGACTAGCTTTCGACATCGAGGCTAACGGCCTGAGCGAAGTCACAATCGAAAAGAAAGGTGTACCTACACCCGAAGGTGATGATATCTTTTGCTTGTGTATACAAGACGTAGACACAGGTGAAAAACATACATTCTTAAGAGACGAAATAGAAACAGGAGTTGAATTACTAAGGGAAGCTGACTTAATTATTGGTCATAGTATTATCATGTATGATATTCCCATGCTTGAAAGATACTATGGTCCTATTAAGACAAAAACATTCGATACTTTGATTGTATCTAGATTAATGTACCCCGATAGACAAGACCACCCACTTGGTTCCAACAGCCTCAAAGCTTGGGGTGAATATCTTAACTGCCCTAAGCAAGAGTTTCATGATTTCTCTGAACTATCAGAAAAGATGGTGGAATACTGCGTTCAAGATGTAGAAGTAACTACAAAAGTGTTTCATGAAGAGCAGGAATATTTCAAACGGTTCCCCAAGTCTGTAAAGTTGGAGCATAAAGTTGCTAGAATTATATCAGATCAAATCGTTAATGGTTTTGGGTTTGATATGACACGAGCTGAAGAATTCGAAGGCGATCTTCTTATGGAAAAAGTAGGTATCGAAGACGAGTTAGGACAGATCTTTCTTCCTTATATAGATGAGAGATATTCTGATAAGACTGGTAAACGATTAAAGGATAAGATTACAATATTTAATCCTAGTTCCCGCAAACAAATTGCCGAGAGATTACATACTAAGTATGGATGGAATCCTCCCAAGACTGAGAAGGGTAATCCTAAGTTAGATGAAGCCGTTCTTAAGAAGCTACCTTATTATGAGGCCAAGAAACTAGTAAAATACTTTACTATTACCAAGCTCCTCAGTCAAGTAGAAGACTGGATAAGCCGAGCTAATGTGTCTCGTGATGGAAGGGTACATGGTAGTGTCAACACTCAAGGTACCGTCACAGGACGCATGACAGCCTCTCAGCCCAACCTACAACAGGTTTCCAGTAACTCCAGAGCTAGGGCCTTATTCATACCACAGAAAAGTTGGGTTCAGGTAGGAATAGATGCCTCGGGTTTGGAAGCGAGGCTACTAGCTAGTCGTATGGCTAGATGGGATAAAGGAGACTTTGCTTATCAAGTTCTTAATGAAGATATCCATGAGGTTAATCAAAAGGCTGCTGGTCTGCCCGACAGAGACTCTGCGAAGACCTTCTTCTATGCCCTAATATACGGAGCAGGTGATTTTAAGATTGGTCAGATCGTAGGAGGTGGACCAAAGAAAGGTAGAATTATCAAACAACAATACCTAGATTCAATGCCAGCTCTTAAGCAATTACTTGCTAATGTAGAGTGGCAAGTACACCGCAAGAAAACAATTACATTATTAGATGGTCGAGAGGTACCCTGTAGAGCGGTACATAAAGCATTGAACGTACAGATACAAGGTGATGGTGCTATATTAATGAAGTTAGGTCAGGTCTTATTTAGCCGAAGCCTTAGACCGTTCAAGAATCAGGTTAAGTTTATGGCAACTGTTCATGATGAGTGGCAGTTGGAATGTGATCCCGTCATTTCTGATATCATAGGAACTCTAGGATGTCAGGCAATCAAGAAAGCAGGTAAAATACTTGGATGCCAAATTGAAATGGACGGAGAGTTTAGAGTTGGAAACAATTGGTCGGAGTGTCATTGATGAGTTACTTAAAGATTTATATTGCAGGTCCCATGAGGGGAATCAAAGATTTTAACCACAAAGAATTTAACAGAGCTGAAGAAAGTTTAAAGTCAAAGGGAATTTATCAAGTTATAAATCCCTGTACTTCTGACGTTGATTCAGGTTTAACAGATAAAGAATTAGAAACTTCTAAAGGACTGCGAATTGTTATGGCTAGAGACTTGACTGATGTCTGTTCTTGTGATAGCATATACATGTTGCACGGTTGGCAGAAATCCGAAGGGGCAAGAATTGAACACAATTTGGCTGTTATGTTAGATTTAATGATTATTTATCAATGAATCCGCAACTAATCGAAACCAATATTAAGGTTATCTTCTATGGTAAGTCTAACCGGAAGGATTGGAGAGCGAAAGTATATCGATTTCTATCCCGGCAACCGATGACACACTCTGTTGTTTGGTTCACGCAGCCAGATAAGGAATACGTGTACGTCATAAATCCAAATGGTGGGATGTATTTAGTAGAGAAATCTAAGTATGATTGGATATTAAAGCGACAGGGTATAACGATAGAAGAAACCGTAGTCGATCTTGGTTCAGCTCCTGTCAGTTTATATCAGCTCAGTTGTTTTTTAGATAGACCTGAGTTTCGTTTATCAAACACTATAGAGAACTCTTTCTGGTGGCTAGTCGGTCGATTCATTTCAAAAACTTATACACCAATGTCGTGTTCTTTAGCTACAAGCTACTTATTAAGAATGTGTGGATTCAAGGTTGATCTTCATATAGCCCCACATCTACTACACAAGGAGATCCGAGATGGAGTTAATAATCATTTCTGGACTAGCAAGGGTTGGCAAGACCACATTAGCTAATCTTTTGGCAAAGGAATCTTTTGAACTCGGTCTTGTTCCTAAGTTGTTGTCGTTTGCAGATCCTCTGAAGAAAGAGGCAGAAGAAAGAGGCTACTCAAAAGAAAAAGATAATGAAGAGTATCGAAAGTTTTGTCAAGAGTTTGGGGCTATGTTTCGTAAAGTAAATCCAAATCATTGGGTAGATTTATTCGAGATAGAACTCAATATAATTTTAAAAGAAGAGAAATTGGAGTTATATAAGAATAATCCTTATTGGGAAAGGTGTGTAATAGTAGATGATTGTAGATATCAGAACGAAGTCGGGCTCGGCTTGAAGAACAACGCTACTATGATTTTCTTATCTTCTGGAACTAGAGAATTGTCCGAGGCAAACGCTACTTGGAGAGAACACCACTCAGAAGAATTGGCTAGAGCTATTGAAGATGGAGATGAAGAGAAGATCCAATGGTATGATTGTCATTTATTAAATGATGGTGATGTAAAGGGCTTGTCAATAAAGGCAAGAGCCATGGCTCCTATTTGGTGTGGTATCCAAGCCAATGCTCTAACTACAAACCTAGAAGACCTCAGTAATTCGGGTTCATTAGAGGGAATGGATAACATGCTTAATGATTTAATTGACATCTTATTAAAGGAGTTTGAGGATGGAGAAGAAGATGATGATCCCGTGCCCGACGATGGCTGTGATTGATGGAGATATCATTGCATATAAAGTTGCCTTTAGAGCTGAGGTAGATGATCCCGCCTTTATTCCTCAAATGGTTGAAGAATATCTTGAAAGCTGGCTTCCAGATGAAGCAGAAGATTTTAGAATTGCTCTATCTTGTAGCCGTAAGGATAACTACAGGCGAAATATCTGGCCTCTCTATAAAATGAATAGAGATACTCAGGATACACCGGAATATTTAAAAGAAATTAAAGATTATATACAGGACATATACCCAATTGATTACGTCGATAGACTAGAGGCTGATGATTTACTAGGAATAGCAGCTTCCAGCGGCACTGGGATTGCCGTTACAATTGATAAAGATTTACGAGGGGTGTCAGGATGGCATTATAATCCTGATAAAGAAGAGAAGTCTGTATATATCAGCCCGGAAGAAGCAGAACTCTTTTTCTTAGTTCAGTGGATGACAGGAGATAGTACAGATAATATCCCCGGACTGTGGCGAATAGGCCCCAAACGTGCTCGATCTCTCATGAAAAAGTGGGAAGGTGAGGACATTTATCAGAATATTATTGATATGTATCACGAAGAGAAGTACATACCAAAGAAAACGTGTGATTTAGAAGGCGACGATCTTGCTTTTGCCATGGCAAGGTGCGTTAAGATACTAGAAAATGGTGATTATGATAGTTCCACGGACAAAATTAACCTTTGGGTCCCTAAAGTTGGAGTATAAAGAACAAATGGATAACTTTCAGCAGTTTATAGCAAAATCTAAGTACTGTCGTTGGGATGATGAGCTTGGTAGACGAGAAACTTGGGAAGAATGTGTCGATAGATACTATGATTATATTCTTTCTCGCTTCCCTGTCTTTTCTGGGTTCCCTGATATTGAAGATGCCCGTATGGCTACCAAAAATCTAGAGGTTTTCCCCAGTATGAGGGCATTGATGACCGCTGGACCTGCCGCAGATGTAGACGATACATGTATGTACAACTGCTCTTATGTGGCTGTGAATGACCCCAAGGTTTTCTCTGAAATTATGTATATCCTGTGCTGTGGTACGGGTGTGGGTTTTTCTTGTGAGTCTAAGTATATTGAGCAGTTACCTGTGGTTCCTGAAGAGATTGAACGAACACACGATGATGTTCTAGTTGTAGAGGATTCTCGCAAAGGCTGGGCTGAAGCCTATAGTAGTTTACTGAAGTATCTTTACCAAGGTATTCACCCTACTTGGGAGACTCATCTGATTCGACCTGCCGGTGCTAGACTCAAGACCTTTGGAGGAAGAGCCTCTGGTCCCGAGCCTCTAGAGAAACTATTTAGATATACAGTTAATAAGTTCATGGGAGCTCAAGGTAGACACCTTAAGCCCATTGAGGTTCATGATATTGTATGCATGATTGGGGAGATTGTTATTGCTGGGGCCGTTCGTAGGTCCGCATTGATTTCCTTATCCGATCTTTATGACAGAGACATGGCTACTGCTAAGTCTGGTCCTTGGTGGGAGACATCAGGACATAGAAGACTGAGCAATAACTCAGCAGTGTATACAACTAAGCCGGGAATGTCTGAATTTCTAGATGAGTGGGTTGCTATGTATACCTCTCGATCTGGAGAACGGGGCATCTGTAATCGTGAAGCTCTTGCTATGCTTGCTGAAAAAGCAAACAGAAAACCCTGTGATGATTGGGGAACCAATCCATGCAGTGAAATCATTCTTCGCCCAAGACAATTCTGTAATTTAACAGAGGTTGTTATTAGAGAAGATGATGATTATGAAAGCTTAAAGAAGAAGGTAAGATTGGCTACCATACTAGGTACAATTCAATCTGCCTGTACAAAGTTCCCTTATCTGGGAGAGGAATGGAAAACAAACTGTGAAGAAGAAAGATTGCTTGGTGTATCTTTTACAGGGATATATGACAGCAAGCTTATGTCTGGTCAACTTGGTATGCCCAAGCTTCGTTGGACTCTTAAGAAGCTTAAGGAATATACGCAAGATGTAAACCTACACTTCTCTGAGTTACTGAACATAAACCCAAGTGCTTCTATCACATGTTGTAAACCAAGTGGAACAACAAGCTGTGTTGCAGGCACAAGCTCCGGTATGCATCCAAGATATGCCAACCAATACTTGCGTCGAGTTAGGATTGATACCAAGGATCCTATTTGTCAGTTTATGATTGACAGTGGGATGCCACATGAGCCTTGTGTTTCTCAACCAGACAAAACCATGGTCTTTAGTTTTCCACTACAGTCTCCAAAGGGATGCATAACTCAAGATGAATTAGATCCTGTGACTCACCTTGAACTGTGGCTGGAATATCAAAAGACTTGGTGTGACCACAAGCCCAGTATTACTATATCTTATTCTGATATAAACTTCTTAGAGGTAGGTAGCTGGGTATGGAATAATTGGAAGTATGTAAGCGGGGTGTCCTTCCTGCCGAAGGATAATAATGTTTACGATCAGGCTCCCTTTGAAGCAATTACAGAAACTGAATATAATATATTGACTGAAAAGATGCCACAAGATATAATATGGTCAAAGCTTTCTTCTTATGAAAAAGAAGACTCGACTACTAATTCTCAAGAACTTGCATGCCATGGGGATGCTTGTGAAGTTGTTGATTTAACGGAGGTTTAAAATGAGCCAACATAGTTTACAAACAATTCAACGAAAGATTTCAATGAATGCTTCTGTTACTCCTGCTGAAATGTTATTATTAATGCGGGATGTAATATTAAAGTTGAAGCTTATAGAGGAGAAATTACGTGGACTGGAAGAGACTTCCCAAACTAGACGAACTTCTAGTACAGTATCTAAGAGAAAAATATCCTCCAGTAAAGTATCAAGAGACGATGACGAATGATGAGATGGTTCGTCTTTTGTCTATCCAACATGGTAGAGAAGAACTTATTCAGCACATTGAAAAAGTAATAACCAATCAAAGAAAAGGAGTATAGTTATGGGGTTTTTTAGTGATGTTGTTTCTTGGGTTGGCGAGACTTTCGGAATTAAAGAACTGGATTGGGAAGGACAAAAAGAAGAGGCTATAGAGTTGGCTAAAGAAGAATATCAAAAAGAAAGAGCTCGCTTAACAGCAGACCTCCAATCTGCTAGTTCTAAAGCAAGAATAAGAGCAGAGAGAGATCTCGCTATTCTAGATAAAGCACACAATAAGAAACTCCGTACTATGGTAACAGAGAGAGACCTTAAAACCTCACAAATGGATGCTGAATTTAAAGCAAAACAAAAGGATCTAGCTTCTCAAGCGGATCTAGCTTCTCAAACGAAAGTTGGAGACAAGGATTTTGACCGCAAAAAAATGTTAGGATTACGAGATCGAGCTATAAGAATGCCAACTGTTGGACCAAGACCGGGCCAAGGCACAGTAATTCCACGACCCAGTAGTACTTCTCCAAGATCTGGACAGGATATGGGAAGAAGACCGAGGTAATATAAAGGAGTTTAATTATGAGTTTTGGAGGAGGACCAACTATAGGTGGTGGTATGTCCGCAAGCGATCGAAAAGATTTACTATCCTATGAAAATACCTTAGCAGAAGAACGTGATATGAAAGCTAGAGAATTCCAAATGGAATCAGAACGCCGCCGTGAGTCTCAAGAACGAGAGATTCGAAAGCAAACAGAGCTTACAGAAAAACAACGGATCGCAGAACTTGAAGCAATGGAACAGGCTGGTATTGACGCTGCTCCTTCGGAATACGATGCCAATTTATTAGATCTAGAAAATCGAACATCATCTATGTGGGCAAGTCTAGGTCAGGGTACTAGTCCCGATCCAGTGCCTGACCCAACCACAGATAGGCCTAAGTAATAAATTATGTCAACTAATGCAGACAGATTCCGAATACTGGATTCTTTAAGGACTAGTAAACTAGAGAGATCTAGATTTTGCTCAAGCCTTACGATTCCTTCGGTTCTTCCACCGGAAGGTTGGAATGAACAATCCCAATTACCGCAGCCCTATAGTTCTATTTCGGCCCGTGGAGTAACTTCCATGGCTTCTCGAATGTTGTCTGCATTATTGCCTTTGAATGATGCTCCCTTCTTTAGGTTTGAGTTATCATCCGGCATACAACCAGAGATAGAAATAGACTCGTATCTTAGTAATCTTTCTTATCAAGTATATAATAAGATCTCTAGTGGTAATCTAAGGGAATCTATATATCAAATACTTCAGCATCTTATTGTTGTTGGGGATGTGATGGTGATCTTAGAGGACGATATGAATATTCGCTTGATCCGTATTGATAGGTTCGTGGTCCGAAGAAGTGTGAACGGAGATATCAATGAAATCATCTATAAAGAATACGAAACCGTAGACGATGATCAGAATGATCAGGATATTCTTTTCTCTTCATCTCTTGATGCCGATAGTAAACAAGGCTACAAGCCGCTGTATACACGGCTCACAAGGGATGAGGAAGATGTGTGGAAATCAGTAACTGAAGATACCGAGGGAGATGTCACGAACTCTGGTGAGTTTACTGTACCGAACTTTATTGTCCTTCGATGGGCCAGTATTGCTGGAGAGAACTATGGTCGAAGCCACTGCGAAGATATGATAGGTGATATTAAAGCCCTTGAGGGTTTCACGGAAGGTTTAATCAACGGCATTACTGCCTCGTCTATTTTCTGGATGGCCGTAGACCCAACGGGTATGGCTGAAGTAGATGATATTAACGGCACTCCAACAGGTGGTTGGGTCAGTGCTAGACCAAACGAGGTACATGTTGTTTCTCCAGCAACTACTATGAATCCCCAGATCAATCATACCCAGAATGGTGTGAATCTTCTTAGGCAGGAAATTGGTAGAGCCTTCTTGCTTGACTCTGCCAGTATTCCCCAAGGAGAACGAGTGACGGCGACGGCTGTCCGTATGATTGGTCAAGAACTTGAGCATGTTCTCGGCGGTGCTTTCTCAGCAATCGCTAGAGATCTTATGCGACCATTGGTTGCTCGTGTTGTATTCCTTATGACTACCAATGGAGAGGTAGATGAACGGCTCGAAGAAATGTTTTCTAAAGAAGGCTTATTAAATGTTGATATTATAACAGGTCTCCAAGCACTTAGTAGAGATTCTGATCTTCATAAACTTATGCAAATGGGTGAGATGATACGAAACCTTCCTGAAGCAGCAGCCATGATGTTCCGATGGGATCAGTATGGTAAGGCTCTGATTACTTCATTGGGCTTTAATTCTGAACTCTGGATTAAGTCAGAAGAACAAGTACGGGAAGAACAAATGAAGCTCGCCCAAGCTCAAGGGCAAGTACAAAGTGCTCAGCAAAATGAGCTTATGATAAATCAAGCTGTAACCGGGGCTGTGGCTCAAGCAGCACAACAGGATATTTCTGAAACTGGTGGAGCAGGAATCCAACAAGTTATGCAACAAATGCAAGGAGTACAGTAAATGACAACCGATCCTCAGGCTTTAAACTTAACAGCGTCTACTACTACGTATAATGGAAAGAAAGTCGTAGTTAGTAATCAAAGTGCAGTACTTTCTTTATCTGCCAATGCATTAGTTACAGCTGCGGTTTCTTCGCAGTTAGTTCCTATTACTTTAGCTGGAGTTAATATCTCTGATGCTTATACTAATGGAGCTGCTGCGGTTGCTGCTACTACTACACTTACATTTGATGATGATATTGAAACCACAAGTTTGTCAACTGACCCCTATGTACAATTTACTGATGCTGGAGGACAGACAAGGACTTACTTTGGAGTGAGTACACTTGGAGTCTCCGGCTCAGCTACCTTTACATTTGATAAGGCTGCTGTTCTGGATTCTACTATTACACTTATTTCCTATATGGACGGTGTAACTACTACGGTAATCTTCAAGGCTGCTGCTAGGGGGACAACGAATGGTTCCAAATCAGGTGAGTATACTTTGTTTGCCATAGACGATGCCACTTCAACTGGTGAGCCTGCCTCTGCTATCGATTCTGCCGCAAACTTAGTGGCTGCTATTAATTCAGCTAATGGTTTGCCGGACCTAGAAGCTTATGCTAATCGGGTATCAGATACTGACGAAACAACGGCCAATGGTAAGGTTTATTTAAAGGGACGGGATGCTGATGACGGTACTAATACGGCAATTACACTTTCAGTAGCTACTGCTGCTACAGGTACTGTAACTATTACAGACTTCACCAAACTAAATACTGGAGATAAGATAAACCTGATTGCTACAGACACCACTAACTATGATTTTGTTAATGGCGATCAAAGTTCGGTGGCGGGAACGTGGGAATCCACAAGCTCCAACGCTGTCACAGCTACTAATTTGATGAACGTCATTAATACTTCATCGGGTCCATCGGGAACAAGGTTCACTGCTTCTGCTGCGGTATCAGAAGTACAAGCGGTAGGAACAGTAACTATTACAGCCTTTACCGAACTCAATGCGGGTGATAAGGTAAACCTAATTGCTACTGATGGCACTAACTACGATTTTGTTAATGGTGATCAAAGTTCAGTCGCCGGTACATGGGAATCCACAACATCTAATGATGCCACAGCTACTAATTTAATGAATGTTATCAACACCTCATCAGGTCCAGCTGGAACTAGATTTACTGCTACGGTAGATGGGGCTGTGGTAACTGTTACTCAGGCTACGTCTGGTGCAGATGGTAATACTACAGTTACTCTAACAGACAGCGGAACTGCTGGCATGACCAAGGCAAATTTCACTGGTGGCGTAGACACAGGGGTAGTAACTATTACTCAGGCCACGGTTGGTGCAGCTGGTAATACCACAATTACTCTAACAGACCCGCTTGATGGGATGTCAAAAACAGATTTCACTGGTGGTGGTGCCTTTACAGATTCTACCAGTGTTAATCCTCCCGCCGCTTTTACGGGTGGTGTTGATGAGACTGTAGATATTACTAAGAACAAGTGGTCTCGTAAAGGTAGTGCAGAGAATGCTGCTGAATCCCTGAAGGATGCTATTAACGAGACAAGTTCAGGCCATGGTTATACTGATGGCTTGACAGCAACTCGGAGTGGGGCTGTCCTAACGATTACCCAAGATGTTGCAGGAGCTACGGGGAATACTGATGTTACTTATAACAAGGAGTTTCAAGAGATTTGTTCTATTCTTCCGCGAGATTTTACAGGTGGTGTAGCGGCATCTACTCCTAAGCTTGGGATTCAATACTCTACTAATGGTACTGATTGGACTTCTGCGGTTGAGATAGCTTCTGATGTAGCTGCAAATGTAACAGGAATTAAATTATTTACTTTACCCGAGGCGGTGACTTCTTATCCAGCATACAGGCTAATATTTAATTCTGATTTAGCAACAGCTGGGACCACTGGCAGACTTACCTTTGTCGGGGCCTATTGAGGTGTCTTCTCCTAATGGGTGGAACGAATACAAGGTACATATTGTTCACGAATTAGAAAGAACTAATAAGGAACTTACTTTCATAGATCGTAGACTTGCAAAAATAGAAAAGAAGCTGACAATACTAGATACGAAAATATATGTCGCTTCTTTCTTCTTCAGTGTTGTATTTGCAGGGGTATTTAATTTGATTTTAAGGAAGTTTTAAAATGGGAATAGAAACTCCTTTGCGTAAGCTAGAAATTATTGGTAATACTACAACTAGTATTTTAAAAGCTAATCACTCTAATCTTATTTCAAAAGGTTCGAGAGAGTATGTCCTTTCTATTAGAGCAGAGCTACTCAATGTTCGAAGCTTTAAGATTCCTGAGGATTGGGACACAGACTGGAATATAAGACTTGGTCCTATTTGGACTCCAGCAGAGTTAGGTTCTACTAATCTTGTGTGCTGGCTGAGTCCAGAATACTACCATCCTCTAAGTACTGATGATGGTATAATTGCTCAAGCTGAAGACCGATCTGGCAATGGAGTTACTTGGGAAAATACCAATTCTGATGATTCTTGCCCTGAGTTTACTTCGGCGTTAAATGAATTTAAAGGTATGGGGTTTAATGGATCTCAGTATATATATTCTTTGGATGAGTCTGGAGACGGTGAGTTAGATCCCGGTACAGGAGACTTTTCTATAACTATGATAGCAGAGTTTGGTGGAATTAGTACTGCTGAGAAATATGTATTAGCTTCCGATGTTAGTAGAGGTTTTGCTTTAAGTGTTAAAGAAGTTTCTGGAACTGATAAATATAAAGTTTACTTTGATGGTTCGGCTACAGAAGCTGCGTTTTCGGTTGATCATACAGTTCCAATAATACTAACTGTAGGCAGGTCTGGAGGTGATCAGTTTCTTAAGTTTGCTAATATTTCTATAAACGATACAGCAATTACTGGAACTGAAAATATGGATATTGATAATACTCAGCAATTCTTTATCGGCGGAAGAGAAGGTGTGGCCGATAGATCAGGACAGAATACATTTACTGGAAATATCTATGAAATTATGTTTTACAATGGTACTTTAAGTACTGATGATATTAAAAACTTGGAAGGGTATCTAGCACATAAATATGCTCAGACATCCTTCCTATATTCAGAACATCCTTATAAAACTAACCCACCAAGAGCAGGAGTCCCTGCATAAGGAGAGTATTATGGCAAAGAAAAAGGAAAAGAAAAGTAAAACCAAGAGAGCCCCTGCTCGGAAGTTTACTCCCATGGGAGCTAGTAAGGTTAAAGGAAGAAAGAGTATAAGAAGTGCTCGTGTACCCACTGCAAAAACTGTGTCATTTACGGCTGCCGGTGGTGGCGGCGGACGTTAACAATAAGGAGTATATGATTTATGTCTAACGAACAAGTTGAACAATCCTCTGACGGGACTCAGCTTAATATAGAACCTACCCAGCCCCAAAGTGCTTCGGCTACTTTCCCGACTGGTAAGGTAGAAGATGCTCAGTATGAAGCAGAACAAAGAGCTTTTAAAACATATGTTGATAATACTGGACAACCTATTCCTGAGAATTTTAAGGATGCTGAGGGTTGGTTCTCTAGTCTTAAGGAAGCTCAGGCTAATTACACAAGAGGCCAACAAGAAATTGCTTCGCTAAGAGAGCAGTATGCTAATCAAGAAGACTCTACTCCTGTAGAGCCCGAGACACCAGCTGTGCCAGAAGAGCCCGCGATTACTTCAGATTCTCCTCAACTACGTATTCAAGAACAAGTTAAGGAAGAATCTTCGGCTATTGAGGCTTCTAATATTGGAGTAAACCAAGAAACATATGAGGCTTGGGCTATGGAAATGGCAGCTACGGGTAGTATTTCAAACGAAACTAGAACTGAGATTCGAAGTAAAACAGGTTTCTCAGATAAGATGATTGATGATTATGTGTCTGGTCAGAAGGCTAGGCTACGAGAAAACTTTTCTAAAGCTTCCAATGTTGTTGGGGGACAGGAAAAGTTACAACATATATTCGACTGGGCTGGTAAGAATCTTAGCTCAGAAGATCAACAAATGATAAACATAGGACTTGCGTCCCCATCATACGAGGTGACCCTAAGAGGATTATCGTCTATGTATGACCAAGCTGTTACTTCTGCAAAGGCCTCAGAGCCAGCTAAGAATCAGAATCTCGCCACTGTTCCGGCAAGTGAGACTGGTATTCGGCCTTATGGATCTAAGTCAGAATTCAATCAAGAACGCAACAATCCTAAGTTTACTAGAGAAGGTCAGTTTAGAAGGATGGTTGAAGATAGAATGTCTATAACCGACTGGAATAACTTACCTCAATTCTAGGGCAGGACGGACCCTAAGACAGTTATCTAAATTGATCACGCCCCTCTTTGGATAAAGAGACAAGGTAATATCAGACTTGAGTAACAGTCGCCAAGTAAAAGACTCCAAAAGGAACAATCTAAAGCTAGGTTTAAATCCGATTTAACTAATAGTTTTAAATTTCTTTAAGGAGAAATATTATGAGTGCAGCAAGTAGTTTAGCTGTTGGACATCTTCCATATCGGGATAGTCTCACAGCCGCAACAAGTGGCGCTAATGCCGCTAATACAGGTAAGCTTTGGCTACCTATCTGGGCGGGAGAAATCATCCACGCCTATGATGAATATAATATGTTTGAACCCCTCGTCAACTCACGTACTATCGCAAGTGGTACGACAATTGAGTTCCCAATCACGGGTACCGTTGACCTGAATCCCTCATGGGATGCTGGTGAAGAGTTGGTTGGTGGTGCAGACTCAACCGCAACTACGTTCCAAGTTCGTCTCGATAAGCGACCAATGGCCGCTCACTTCGAGATTGATAACGTGGACCTTATGTTGACTCAGTGGGAATTCCGTAGTGAACTTGCTCGTCAAGCTGCTATGACTTTATCCAACACGAGAGATAAGCAGCTCTATTCTTATCTTTGCCGTGCTGCGGTTACAAGTCAGACTACGTTAGATGCTTCCCATGTACGAGGTAACATGAATCTCGATACCGCTTTGTATGGCGAAACTGCGACAAGTACTCGTAAGCTTCGTGAGTGGGGCGCTACGGGTGCAGACGCTGATGATCGTTCAACGGGTGCTTTGTCAGCTCTTGAAGCTGTTGAGAAGTACATTGTATTCTTACAAGAGAATAACATACCCTATGATCAGCTGTATATGGCTATTAGCCCGCAGTGCTTCATGGATATCCGTTCTCTTGGCGTGGCTCGTGTGGCTGCGGATATGGATACGGGAGGCCGTCAGGCTTACTTTGGTGGTAATACCGATGGTGGCAATGCTACTGGTCTTGGTGACCATTATACCAACGGTTATCGTCAGATCCATGACTCACTTGAGTACATGGGCTGTACGATTGTTAAGACGAACCATGGTTCGGATCAGCTTCGTAATACCGATGGTGGTAATACGCTTGGTGAAGACAAGTATAATCTTGACTTCGCTGCTGACCTTGCAGGTTCAGATACGACTGGGCTTATTAACGGCGTTCGTGCTGTTATGTGGACCCCAGAAGCTATCGCTGGTATTCGTTTGCAAGGCTTGAAGGTTGATACGATTGATGATGTCCGTCGTAATACAACTTTCTCGGTCGCTTCGATGATGAGTGGCACGGGCGTTCTGCGTCCCGAGTGTGCTGCGATTATTCATACTCGTCTCGGTCATTCAGGCAGTGACTATGATACACGCGCTGAAATGAATACCCAGATGAAGGTTGATGCTGACGGTTACGTCGATTCTACTGGAACTGGTGTCTGATCGTAACTAGCGTAGTATTCTACTACGTTGTACGAACCCCTCTCCTAGGC
>Ga0208030_1000190_pt1 | contig 45480 bp, 59 predicted proteins | sample MalvirDeepMed_M9_FD_184246 | JGI IMG/M metagenome (GOLD analysis project Ga0208030, IMG submission 184246) | Marine viral communities from the Global Malaspina Expedition - Malaspina viral metaG DeepMed_M9 (SPAdes) (version 2) | ecosystem: Environmental > Aquatic > Marine > Oceanic | place...
CGTAAATTAAAACATATGATTTAGTGTACACTACAGAAAAGGTCAAAACAGTTTGGGGAGTGAGGCGCGGAAAGGAGAAATTTGAACATGAAAAAAGACGCCTTGGCACGAACGCATAGCATTATCAACATTCAGAATAATTGGAAAGTTCTGGAAAAGGACGGCCGCCCGGTGGCAGTAACCACTGAGGCAAAATCCAGGGACGAATTTGGGTATATTGTGTCCCATGGGTATGGCCGCCCTTTGACCTTGCCGCCAGAAATTATGGCTGACAAGGACTTCAATTTGGACGACGAGGAAGACGTAGCCATCTTCACAAATTATTGTGTAGAGATGGCGAGGGGCTGTTCCAGCCTCAAAGTCTTCCTGCAGAAAATGTTCTCCGGTCTTAATGTGGCCGCACAGCAGGACACGCGGAACCAGTCGCTGGCATCATTGGAAAAGAGAATCGCCGATTTAACGGCTCAGCGTGATGCCCGAGTCGGCGAAAAGTCAGCGACCGAAGACGACGGAACTTGGACATAACCTAACTACTCACCTAACCTCACTCCCCAGGGGCCCTGGCTACCACAGCAGGGCCCTTTTTTTTAGCCCCCTTTTTTATCTATACTAAGGAACATGGTCAGGATAGTTAAGTTAATTGTTCGGGACCGGTAGACTTAATACAGCCTAGCTATGTCTCTAGAGACCAAGCAGAGACTTTTATCTATACTAAGGAAGATGCTTATAATAGGACTAATTATTGTCCGGGACCGGTAGACTTGAACTCCTCTATCTATACTAAGGAAGTTGGTCAGGATTTACGGGAACGCGTCTAGACAAACTAAGACAGACCCCTACAATGTTCTCTAATGTTCTACATCAAGGGAGAAACCCTAAACCATTGAAATCATTACAGATAGCCCAATGTTCTACGCTTCTACATTCTCCCACACGCACATGAGGAGGGGGGAGATACCCCACACTTCTCATATAACTAACGAAGAGTATACACAGAAATATACGACAAGTAGATAGCTAGTTCTTTCTTTATATTAGAATATATATATTAAGATTTATATTGTATTTTATATGTATTTGTCTTAATACTATCCAGGCGGGTCAATGAGAAAGTAGAAATGTAGAAACAAAAGGTAAATTCAACAATTTCAATGGGTTATTGTTTCTACCATGAGAGAGAACATGAGAGAATATTGTATGTATTTGTCTAGACTTACTCGATGGAATTTTGGGCGCGATTCTATTTTACCTACTAAATCAATTACCTTCTAAAATGAGCCTAGTAGGCTTGACATTTGGGCGCGATTTGTGGTAAAATGTGGAGTATTAAGAAGCAGAAGTTATCTTAGACCGAAAGGAGGTGAAAAACAATGTCTAAAGTAAAAGTAGAAATGGAATGCCAGGAGTGTCAAAGGCACTTCAATCGGACCTGGGTCAAGGGGCCTAGAACTGATGTAAAGTGCCCTAGATGCAACGGGTACGACGTTGAAGTTATTTCTTACTCCACGGTAATTGATTTAAGCACCGTTCCGAAGCCAGAGAGTAACTCTTAAAATTCACACCTAGTCGGTTTCTAGTATGTCTCTAGAGACCGACTAGGAAAGGAGAAGAAGATGGATATTAGTATAATAGCCATTCTGACGGTAGGAATAGTCGGATTGGTTGGCTGCTGTATCACAACCTCGTATACAGTTGTAAAGCTCCGAGAACTAAAAGAGACATGCTCGCACCTAGAGGGTTCACAGGTGGGAGTTGACAACTTGTAAACGGTATGGTATAATAACAGATATTGAGAAAACCGTTTACAAGTTAAGGAGGAAAGATGAAAAGGCCAAGTGTATGTGGTGAGTGCCAATCATTTCTTCACTCACCACAGACTATAAGTCCCTATTCAGGGTCTTGTAGTTATTGGGAATCCAGACGAGCAAGTGGCTATACATCTGGATTCTGTACTGTGAACGCTCGAATGTCCGCGTGTACACAAGGGCTTATGGCTAGCCCAGAGCGGATAATTCGAGTTAAAAAAGCATCTAAGGTGGCGGGAGTCAAGAAGACTCCACTTGACAAAGTAAAAGAGCTTTTAAAGAAGCTCAGTCCAGAGGAGCTTAGAAATGTCCTCAGAGATTGAGCAGATCTGCAAAGAGGAGATAAATTCTTGTCTCCTCAATATAATGGCTCGAGGCATAATAGACGGATACGAGCCAAGTGAAATAAGAGAGAGGGTAAAGAATCTACTAGTAAATACCCTACAAACTTTAGGAAAGGAGGATGGGTATGAACATAGAAAGTATGACTATTTTGAAGGATGTAAGAAAGAATTGGAAGGGCGAATCAAGCTCTTCAATGCCGAGCGGAAAGAGTTTGGCGAGTCCGCTCGATAGATTTGAAAGGAAAAAGAACAAAGTCAGATACGTAATCCACCAGGCAGAGGGGCATATCGGTACACCTCGTGCTTGGTATGACGACCAGACATTTTGTCTGGCAATGTATTTACGAGAGTGCCTGCATACTAATAGGGTAGCGGCACTCAATCTTAAGTCCCCTGTCACAGAGATAGGGGCAATCTAAGAGCGCACAGCGCTCGGAAGGGAGTAATAGGATGCAAGAAGGAAAAAGAAGTTGGCCGAGTAAGTGGGAAAGAATAGAAACGATGTACGAAGATATGGCACAGGCCTCAATACCTGTTCATACAACCGTAAACGGTGAACAGGTAGAAGTAGCAAGGTACGTAATTCCGGTACCTGATGGGCCAGAAGACCAGGAATCATTCCTGGAGTGGGCCGAGAACAGGCTCGGCGCGGACAGCGCCCTCGAAGCAATTTTCAGTGGAGTACAAGTGAAAATTGCCCAACAGCTGAGAGGCGGAGCGAACATCGACCCCGAGAAGCAGACGAAGAAAGCCCGAGACGCCTTTGCGCGTCTTAGGCCAGAAGACAGGCTTGCGATTCTGGCTGAATTGCAAGGAGAAGAATACAACGTGATAGCATAAGGCTCTTAGGCCCCCTGAGCGAAGTATTGTTCAGGGGGTTTAAGTGCGTTTAAAAGGAGAGGCTCATGGAGTCTAGAGTAGGTGAGATTAGACAGTTAACACTCGACATGAAAGATACCATCAGGTCAAGCAGAGAATCCTATAATAAAGACGAAAGATTGGGAGGGATTGCAGACTTCATCGAGGCATTAGATGAGGCTTTCGTCGAGAATGACCCAGATTTACTGATACCTTTCTTCGAACAAGTAGTATCTGATATCCAGCAACTCGAAGCCCCTACGCCCGAACTAAAAAATCAATTAAGATTAAACTTTGAAGGCCCGCCGGACCCTACGAGCGCGCCGACTGGGAGTATCACGTCGGTGTCGAAAGAAGACTTGCCGAAAGACTCAGCGAGGGCTGATGATCCGATGGACGAGGAAGAGGAAGACAAATCTTCCGAGGTAAATTTAGACTTCTTGAGCTAATCTACTGTGTCTCAAGAGACCGTCTAAGGTTTATAAGCTGGGCAACTTTCAAGCTAAGGTTTAATGCCCACCCGAACAAACTTAAACCTGGACAAGTAGGGTGCAAAGCCCTGCCCTTTTTAAGGAGAAACAACCGTGGCTCATCGCCGTAGAAGAAAGAGATATAAGAAGAATATCCATCGGGACATAGCGTTCCGGACTTGGGACAAGATCGAGCAAGAGCTCGAGAGACAGGAGAAAAAGAAAAATGCTAATCGGCATAAGCGGGCTAGCCGGGTCGGGGAAGGACGAGATCGGGAAGTATCTAAGTTTGAGAAAGGGATTCCTCTGTAAGAAATTTGCACAACCTCTAAAGGATATGATACTAGCTCTCCCCGGTGTTCTTGGAGATGACTTAGAAGGGCTTCGGAAAGAGAAGAAGTTAAAGGAGCTTAACGATAAGTCTCCAAGACACGCTATGCAGACTCTAGGAACAGAATGGGGCCGGAAGCATATGGGAGAGGACTTCTGGGTTAATATCTTAAAGAGAGATATAGATAACCGTTTAAAGCGGAGGGATATTGTCATAACAGATGTACGTTTCCCAAATGAAGTAGACTTTATTCATGACAATGGCGGTTTCATGTGGACCGTTCGTAGACCCACTGGGACTAAGATGGACCACGTATCCGAAAAGTACATACTCGACCTCAAGTATGATGTCATGCTGAAGAACTATAAAAAGATAGACGATTTATGCAAAGAGATAGAGGCTGGTATAGAACTTTGTCAACTAAGAACAGAACGAAAACACTGGAGGTATCATGCGTTATTCAAAACTAAGTCGTAAAGTTGCGATTACATTTTTCTGTCTCATACCCTTCCAAGTAGTAAGGGTCATAGACGGAGACACCATCAAAGGATTGGCCAGACCTTGGCCAGGGATAGTAGCTGAGGTGAGTTTACGTATCAGAGGAATAGATACGCCCGAGATAAGAGGAAAGTGTTTAGAAGAAAAGGCATTAGCCAAGGCTGCCAAGACCTATCTAGAGTTTCTGCTACCTACTGATAATATAGTAGTGGTCAGAAACATAAAGAGAGGTAAGTATGCGGGGCGGGTCATCGGCGATATACCTATGATTCGAGATGCTATGATAAGTGCCGGGTATGCCCGTAAGTATTCAGGTGGTAAGAGGAAGCCTTGGTGTTAGCGATTGACAACGAGTACCTTTTTGTGGTAAAATAGTTTTTTCCGATAAATTTTAGGAGAACTACACATGGGTAGAAGTCAAGATTTACTTACAGTTGAAATAGGAGAAGACGAAAAGGAAAGATTTCGTGATCTATGTCCTATGCACGGAGATCTAACACACGTAACACGTCTGCTTATAGAAATGTTCTGTGAAGTAAAGGAAGGTAAACTATCTCCTGAGGAAGCCTTAATAGTTAAACTTAAGAGGTGGATATGATAGACATTGCAATAAAAGATATAGAATCTCTAGATATAAGTACAGTACACGCACATAAGGCACAATTCGGCGGTAAACCAGAGTGGCATAGAACGATTAATATCAAAGATAAGTATCAAGAATTCAACATTGTAATCTTTAGTACAGAAAAGAAAAGTCTAGCTCTCGACCTCTCTAATGGAGGACACTAATGCGGAAAGAAAGTGACACATTTATACATCTCAATGAGATGCTCGAAAGAGACATAGAAACTCTAGATACTGATGAGCTTCGAGATCTTATTTCGGATCTACAATCAAATCGAGTCGATAGTATTACCGTATCCAGAGTAGAAAGAAAGAAGGGCGCAACAAAGAAGCAGGTATCCGGCGCTCTCTTAATTAAAGAACTGATGCAAGAGTCAGGAAAATCGGAGGAGGAGATTGTCGCTCTAATGAAGAAGAAGGGTTTAATATAAACCTTTGGAAGGAACAGGTGTGATATGAGAACGATAGTACGAGAGACAGAATACGATTGTGGTTGTAAATATGTACCCGAGAGCGTGTCACTCGAACAAGCTCTCAAAGTTGGCTTCAACGAATCGGAGTACCCACCCTTCTGCATAGACCATCCAGATGCTCCCGCTATCAGAGCCGAGATAGACGTACAGATTGATAACTCGGGCATCGAGACCATGTGGCTTTGCGACCGCAAGTATCTATACTCATCAGAGATGCACCTTGCGCCACTCGCTCCTTCTAACCCTCTTCGCTATGGAGTTATGATACACTCAGGCTTCGAGCATTTCTGGGAGGCTGTTAAGGAAGGTAAGGACTACGAAACTGCTTCCGTCCGTGCCGAAGACGCTTTCATGGAACAGTGGATAGATAGTGGCGGGTTAGTTGACAGAGCTAGAACAGATGATATGGCCCAGGCTATCTTCGCAAAGTATGCTACCTTTGTAATGAGCCGCGATCTCGCAGGATACAAGTGGGAAGTAGAAGATACTGAGGTTAACGGATCTATTTATTTAGAAAAGATTAAAGTAGGTATAGAGAACCATAATATTTACTACGTTATAAACGTAGATATGGTAGTTATGTGTGATGGTAAGAGATGGATTGTCGACTATAAAACACACAGTGGCAATTACTTTGGAGATGATTGGGTAAAGCCCTGGCAAATGTCTTCCCAAATGACAGGATATATTGCCACGTATCAGGAGCTTCTAAACCGAGAGGTTGCCGGAGTTCAAATAGTAGGTATCCTCATCAAGATGTTGAAGTCTGGACCACAGCCAGATTTCCTACCTATCGAGATTCGTAAGACGCAGGGACTCATCGACGAATGGAAGAAGGACATCCTTGCTACGTACCAACGTATTATAATAAACCGACGTTCAGGTTACTGGCCTAAGTGCGACAAGGCTTGCGATAAATGGTACGCATCGTGTCCCTATATGAACGTATGCGAAGAAGACCCGGCCCTTCGGCACTTACAGTTAGAGAACAACTATAGAACTGTAGTGTGGGACGCAGATAATAGGAAGGAGATAGAGATAGGTACGGATGGACGAACCGTTATTCACAAGAGTCGAGACTTCAATATAGATATTCTTGCTCAACTTGACAAATAATAAGGAGGCTATCTAGTATGCGAACGAGTGATATTGATTGGGACGCTCCACCAATCCACGCCATTGTCCTAGGCGAACTAGGTACAGGCAAAACTTCTTTCATGGCCCAAGCTGCTAAGTTTTCTCAATGTGCTTGGGTTATTACTGATCCGAACACGTTACCAACTCTCCTAAGTCTAGGACTAGACGTAGAATATGAGACATTTGCAGAGACGGACTTAACACAAGTATCAGCTTTCAACGATCTCTGTGACTACGTCGATAAGATTTTAAATACCTGGACGAAAGAGGGAAAGAACAATCCTTCCTCAACTCTAATCATAGATGGAATCCCAGGTCTTATGGACCTAGCTATGTATCGAGCTATGTTCCTTAAAGGTAATACCCCTCCCAAGAAAGGGAATAGTTCTACCTCTTCGTTAAGAGGTGATCCCTTGGGTTACTATAGAGCAGGTAAGAATACTGGTCTTCAAGAACTCAAATCCATATCAGACATGGGAGACTACAATGTTATGGGAAGTATGGTTAAACATATGTTGTCTCACATAGCCATGCAACCCTGTAATGTTTTGTGTTCTTGTCACATCTTAGCCGAGAAGGATGCGACAGGCAATATTGTAGAAGATATCTGTGTCAACAAGGCTATGAAGCAACCTGTTCCTTCTAGGTTCTCGGAGGCGTGGGTTATACGATCTGAAGAACATCCACTAGCCGGAGGAGGTTCTCGAACTGTCAGAGTTATCGACACGCGTGCGTCTATCTCACGTTACGCGCGCACGGCATATGAGCATATCTTAATGAAACGTGAGAAGGCCTATCTACCATACCTGCGAGACAAGATAATTGCAGGACTAAAAAAGGAGGATCGCAATACATTAGACTACATGGACCCAGGTGAAGTAGTAATAGATCAAGACAAGAAAGCTACGTCTAACGCAACACAGAAAGGCGGATGGACCGCCAAATAAGGATTAAAGGAGAACCACAATGGCTCCAGAAAGAACAGATATAGAAGAACTGAACACTTATATTCCGATGAACATGAACGAAGTTGAACCGGCCTTTGCTCCTCTAACTGCAGGCGTTTATGTTATGCGAGTGGCTAGCGCAAAGGTACAGCTATCAAAGAAAGCTAGCAATCCAATGGCCGTCTTTACTGTTGTTCCTGTATACAAGCAGGGAGCAGAACCAGGTGCTCGTCTCTCGGGTAGTCATAGAGAATTCTTCGTTCTTAGTATTCGGCCTACTCCTGATACGCCACTCGAAGAAGCCAAGCCGAATCCGATTGGCATGAGTAGCTTGAGAACATTCTGCGACAACTGTGGAGTAAATGAGTATCCGAACGAGAATGGATTTGAACTGAAATCAGTTGAGGGTTGCCTCATCGGTATGCGTATCGCCGATGAACCTCAGGAAGATGGTAATGTCTATACTAGATGCACGGCCAACTTCGCACCTAGTAAGGTCGAAGGCTATACGCCTCAGGCAGAATAACATGGAAGTTATCGGAACAACTATAGCCATCCTAGTACTGCTCTTCGTTACATATATAGCGGGGAATGATAAGTAGCGAAGAGCATAGGAGGCGGGGGCCTTTGACTGGGCGGTCGGGCCTCCGCTTCCACCAGGAGGAATATGGAACAATATAAAGAACTCTTAGACCAAGCGGAACAATTTGTTCAAGATATCCGCAACAAGTTAAAGAAGATTCTGCCTAAAGCGGAGAAACATCCTGATGGTTGGGAACGTCACAACTCCTCTTATAGAGCCTGCGCATCATTACGTCTAGCCCTTACAGAAGCCAAGACAGCTCTGCTATGGGTACAGTCAGCGGCTATGGAAGACGGTTCTCCAGAAGATATAGAACGGAGTAGGGCTTTACCTACTAATCATATAGAAGTAATTGCTCTTATAGACAAAAAGAAACACGAAATGAAAAAGCGTATAAGGGAAGAAGAACAATTGTCCAACTCTGTCTCAGGAGACACAGATGAAAGTTTTGTTAGATGATATAAAAGTCGGGGATCGTATGAGAGTAGACGAAGGAGATGTCAACTCTCTCATGGAAAGCCTAAAGCAGCTTGGCCAGATCGTACCTATATCTATAGATAAAGATAAGAACCTTATCGCTGGTGGTAGGAGATATGCAGCTTTCACTCGCATTAGAGATGAATATCATTCTAAGATAGCTGAGCATAGAGATTGGGAGACAAGTCAAGACGGCTTAGAAGATCAAGGCCCCGAACCACCCGTCCTTAATCTTCCCTTCAATCCTGAAGAGATAGAAGCCTATTACATCGAAGATGAAGATGATATATCTAACAAAATAAGAGAGTACGAAGAAAATGCGGAGCGGAAAGATTTCTCTTGGCAGGAGGACGTAGTTTCTTGTTACAAACTACACAGTATGTACGTTGAGAAAGCAAAGCAGGATGGTCTAGCCCCTTGGGGAACTAATAAAACTGCAGCCAGGATGGGTCGTGCGCCATCCTGGCTACGTATAAATCTTCAGATTGCTCGGTTGTGTGTTGCAGGTGACCCAGATATCCTTGACAAGTCTACTCGATTCGCAGCTATTCAACATCTAAAAGATAAAAAGGAAACAGAAGCGCAGAAGGAGTTGATGAAACGTATACAGAAAAGACGCGGAGAGGATATCGATAGGGCCTTCGATGCTGAACATGAAGCTCAGCACGCCGAAGGAGAACTCGACTTCGATATGGATGAACTCGCGAGCGAAATAGAAAGAGAAGAAGGCCGTCAAGCTGATATGGAAGACATCGGAGGCGACTCATTATACTCAATGACCGAAGAGACATCTATAAAACCTAGCTTAACATTTCCTAGGTTACGCCTCTATCATGATGATGCTATTTCTGTTATGCGTAAATTGCCTGACGGAATCCTCGATGCGATAGTAACCGACCCTCCCTTTGGTATAGATCTAGAAAAGGTCAAGACATCCGATCTCCATGCTGGTAAGATATACGAAGACCCTGATACCAAAGATAGTTACGAAGATCTCATGTTCAAATTCATACCTCAATCTTATCGCCTCCTTCGCGATGGGGGACATATGTATGTCTTCTTCGCTCCTCAGTTCTATGAACTACTATATACAGCCGCAAGACAGGCTGGATTCAAGACTTATCAGATACCTTTAATATGGCATCGCCTCGGTGGTGGGCAAACAATGAACCCAGATCAATATCCAGCCTCGTGTTATGAGATGTGTATGTACTGCTTTAAAAATAACGTAAAGATGTATAAGAAAGGTCAGTCAAACGTACTACCCTACGAGCCGATAAATGCAAGAGACAAGATACATCCAGCCGAGAAGCCCGCTGGTCTCTGGGAAGATCTAGTTTCAAGAACCTTACCCAAGGATGGTGATCCTCTTGTAGCTGACTTCTTTGCCGGTGTTGGTAGTTTCGCTAACAGTATTGTTAATACTGGAGAGTATCCATATTGGAGGATAATCTCTGTTGAGAAGGATGAACAATATTTCCTTCGCCAAGTCGCCCGTTTTGAATTCGTAGAGGGGATGGAGATAATGAAGAATGGCTAACATCCTTGAGAATATGCTTGGAATTAGGTCAAGTCAAGATGATTATGGTATGGCTATTCCAGGCTTTATGAAGAAGTTTGACTCTCGATACGTTCCTGGTGACGGGTCTCTAACTCCAGAGGTAGTCATAATTGGTGAAGCCCCAGGTAACGACGAGAACATAACAGGCGTCCCTTTCGTCGGGGCTTCAGGCCGTATGCTAAAAGCTATGCTTACTCATGCAGGCTATAAAAAGGATAGAGTATATTATACTAACGTAATCAAATATCAGCCTCTTAATAATGACCAGATGGTTTACAGTAGAGATCCGAAGAGGAAAAGATGGTCGCCAGGAAAGGAGTGGTGGGGTTGGCAACGACTCTTAATAGATGAAATTGATATTCTTAAACCCAAACTAATCATTGCGCTCGGAGGCACTGCCGCGTACGCATTGACTAAACAATATGGCATAACTAGAATTCGAGGAAGTGTATATGAGTCTCTGGATACTGTCAATTCTATACCTGTTCTGTGCTCTGTTCATCCTGCTTTTGTTATTCGTGGTATGTACGGACTTAAACCCTTCCTCGAAATGGATCTCAAAAGAGGCCAACGTATCATTGGAGGCGATTCGTGGCGCCCGTCGAAGAAAACTTTCACGATAGCGAAAAACATAGATCATGTAGAAGAGTTGTGTGCCAGGTATGCTAGAGATACTAGACTTGCTTGCGATATAGAAAGTCGAGGAAAGTATATTAGTCTTGTAGGCTTCGCACGTTCTGCTACAGAAGGTTTTAATATAGAGATTATTGCTCCGTCAGGTGCGTCCCGTTGGGAGACATCAGAAGAGATAAGAGTATGGAAAGCTATACAGTACTTACTTACACGGGATTCAGTTGAGTATGTTTACCAGAACGGTTGGTATGATCGAGCAATGTTTGCACGTCATGGAATACATTCTAATCCTACACACTTCGATACAATGATAGGTTTTAAGATTGCCTACCCAGAATTCAGAAAAGGTTTGAACATTATTGCTAGTGTTTATACAAAAGAGCCTTACTACAAGGACGATCGCAAAGTAGCCAAAGAGTTAAACGAAGAAGGTTCAATGACTAAGCGAACGCCTTGGCAGACCTTTCTAGATTATAACCTCAAAGATTGTTGTGTTACCTGGGACGCATCAGTTAAGATCGAGAAAGACTTAGCCACTTTGGGTCTTAAAGATCACTATATTAATATGTCCAAACCTTTAGCCGAGGCTTGCCACAAGGCAAACATATCTGGGTTTAAAGTAGACTTAGCAAAGAGGGATGACTTAAATACAAGAGGTGTCAAACTTATCAATGGTTATCGCAAGACGGTTGAAGAAGCCTGTGGCATGGATATAAATATAAGGAGTACAAATCAATGCAAGGAAGCTCTAGAGAGAATGGGTTTCGGAAAAGTGGCAAGTACTGGTCGACTTGCCATGTTAAAATTGCTGCAAAAACGCCCAGGCGACCGAGCGCTTCATGCGATGTTGAGTTGGAGGCGCTTGATAAAGTTTGTAGGGGATTATGTGAACGCGCAATTAGACTTCGACAACCGATTACGCTTCACCTTAGCTTCGGAATCGACGGAAACAGGACGGCCAGCCTCGCGGAAGAGTTGTCACAACACTGGCTTCAATATATGCGCCACTCCAAGGAATGTAGCGGGGAATCCTCTAGCGAAAGAATTCCGAGATATGATAATCGCGGATGAAGGAAAGGTACTAATCGTAGCGGATCAAGAACAGGCAGAATCTCGTATGACGGCAGGGTTAGCTAGGTGTCCTGCTATGTTAAAGGTCTTCTCTGAAGGCAGGGATTTTCACTGTTACGCCGGAGGGATATTCTTCGAGAAACCTGAGGAGGAAATAGAGAAAGGAAGTTTAGAACGAGATGTGAGTAAAGCTGGTGGGCACGCATTGAACTACGGTATGCAAGCCCAACGTATGTCAGACGAGATTCTAAAACGGATAGAGATTTTTATAGAGAAGTCTACCTGTAACAATATTCGTAACCGATATCATGCCGCGCATCCTGAGATTAGAGAGGAGTATTGGGAGTATGTCAATAGTACTATTACGAAAACAAGAACACTACTTAATCCGCTCGGTCGTCGGAGGTTCTTTAATGGAAGACAAGATAGAGAACTTCTTCAAGAGGCCTATGGTTGGATACAGCAGTCTACCTCTGGGGATATTACAAACTTCGCCATTGCTATTATTGAAAAGAGTCATCCGTGGATCGAGTTTAAACTGCATACCTATGACGGACTGGTTGTCCAAGTTGACGAAGATCGTATTAACGAGGCATGTCGTATCATAACAGATCTCCTGGAGATAGAACTAGACTATCGAGGGATCAAACTCGTAATACCTTCGGAGGTCAAAGTTGGCAAGTCATGGGGACAGGCTACCGTATGGACCAAATAGCTGGCTAGCTTCGTTTATGGAGTATACGAAGGACCAGGAAGGTGATACAAATTATCTTCTATGGACCGGGATTACGGTTATCTCAGCGGCTATCGGGCGCGGTGTTTATATACAACGTGGACTAGAAAAGATTCGTTGTAATCTATACACTCTTCTTCTAGGTCCAACAGGAAATAGAAAGACCGACTCTGCACGCATCGGAGATGATATACTTGATGCGTCTAAGATTATACCAATGGGCTCGGCACAGACTACACCACAGAAACTAGTACGACGACTCAAAGATTCTGAGCAACCTATAGGATACAGAGAAAAGGATGCAGAGGGAGAGTTAGAAAGTACCTTCGAACTGCACTCTCCTTTATTTCAGTATTCTTCAGAGTTGAGTCTTCTATTTACGAGAGCTAAGATGGACCCGACTATCATACAATTTCTAACCCATATCTATGACTGTCCTTCTCATCACGGGTATGACCTAGTCGGAGATGATCCGAAGAAAACAGACGCGAAGATTGACGTTATCAATCCTTACCTAGTTGTATTAGGATGTAGTAATCCTGCATACCTACACGACTCCTTACCTACGTCTGCTATAGGTGGAGGTTTTATCGCTCGATGTATATGTATATTCTCTAAAAAGATTAGGAAACGTGTAGCTTGGCCGAGACCGGATTTCTCTATGAGGCCTGCGTTGATAGAAGGGTTACGTAAGGTTTCTGCTATGGAAGGAGAGATGTTCCCTACCCGAGAGGTTAAAGAAGCCTACTCCAAATGGTATACGGCATACGGAAATTCTAGTAAAGATACCAGAGATATGGCCGCTGAAGGTTTCTTCGAGCGTAAGCCAACACACTTAATGAAAACGATGATGCTTCTTGCCGCAGCTGATGGGCAACGTATGCGTCTAGAGATGAAAGATATGATAGGAGCCTTGTTACTCCTGGAAGAGGTAGAGAAAATGTTACCAAGTGTCATGAAAGATCTGGGAACAATAGACACATCAACCAACATGATGTATGTGTACGATATGATTGTGAAGTATCCTAGAATCTCTCGATCAGATTTACTCAAACGTACCTATCGTCGGGGGGTTAAGAAGGATGAACTCACGGAATTATGCGCGTCGCTAGAAGTGATGGGAGTTATTAAAACCATCCAAGGCGATATGGGAGGGAGGGCTACGTGCTATGAATCAGTCGGAGACTTATACGCCTTTAAAGAAGAAAAAGAAGGCAGGGCCAGCTCGAGCGCTACGAGAGGAGAGAAGACATTCTCTGACTCAGGTAGCTCATACGATAAAGTGCTCAAAGACCTTGATCTGGAGACTTGAAGAAGGTCAGTTACACTGGGAACGTTCGAGCTTTCGAGAGGCTCTTCTTGACTACTACGGTTGGGAGACTCTAGTAATACAAACGGAATGGGCCTTAGCTTCTGGGCCTCATAAGGAATATCTAAGTAGGATTCCAGGCGGAGTTGAACCTAGAGAATGTCCTGCTTGTAATAAAGTATTCGTAACCGCGGCAGGCTGGCCATATAAGATCTGCCAAACTTGTCACTCCAAACTGATAGTAAGGAGCCAATGATGTATCGAGAAGACGTAGAAAATTTCATATGCGACATTTCTGTTTGGTCAAAGAAGAACTTTGGCGACCAAGACGACCGTAATCCCTTACTAGGTATGGTTGAAGAGCTTGGAGAGCTAGCAGAGATTTTACTCAAGGAGGATAAAACTAATACGTACCTTACGAGAGAGGCTAACGATGCTATAGCAGATCACTTTATATTTTTCTGTGACTTTATGGGGCGCGCAGGTATTAAGAGTTGCGGTACCGGAATACTCGAAATCGATGGCACATATCGTGATACGGATATACCTTTCCGAAAGATAGGAACAGACCAGGATCTATTTGTGGAGTGTCTGAAAAGTCAGGGAATTCTGTGTCGTCTTATTTTAAAGAGAGAACAAAAGATACGCGAAGGCGCCCCGCGTGTTCGAAGACGTTACAGAAAGCTATTAGAGAATGCTTGTTCTGCGCATATGCTAAATCTTTGGTGTCTCTGTCACCAACGTCATGTATCTCTTAGATCAATAGTAGGAAGTACTTGGATTAAAGTCAAGAGGCGAAACTGGAAAGCTAACCCTACAACAGGAGCTAATAATGGGGGATAAGCATATGGTTCTCGTTACCGGAACATGGGGCGAGAAGAGCGAAGAAGAGTGGCACAAAGATAAGAAATGGAAAGATGATCTAGCGGACATAGGGATTAAACAACTTGACCGCGACGTACCTTTCTTATGGTCTAGTAATCTTGATGGGTTGATTGGAGAGAACTATGACTGGCGGTCGGGAGGGGCCGCGTTAAAGAATTACATCGAGGCCCGACAATGTAAATATGGAATAACGAACGAACCTATTAACTTGATCTCTCATTCTCATGGTATGCAGATAGTTGCCTACGCAGCATACTTTGGTCTTCGTCTAGGAACAGTAGTTACAGTAGCTGGACCAAAGAGAGACAAACTAGATATGCAATACAAAAGTATCCAGACAGGCTCAAAGTGTTGGATACACGTCCATTCTGATTGGCGAGATGTCTGGCAGTTATTCGGTTCGCTTCGTTGGGGTAGTCCCTTTGGACAAGCAAGAGATATGAAGTATGCCAATAAGAATGTCTACATTCCACACACGTCTCACACAGATCTTATGGACTTTGAACTCCTAAGAAACCAAGGAATTTTCCGCTCGATTATGAAAGGAGCTCCAGTACAATGAGCAAACATATATGCCCCGAATGTAATCACCACTTCCAGGATGATGAGGTTCCTTTACGGATAATGGCTAACGAGATCAACGAGCATCATCTAGGAAACATCCACAAGGCAAATGCAAGAGGCTTCGTATCCGACATGGTTAGTAAGTTAGAAGACCCGAGCTTCGTAGCTTCGCCAGCACAGAGTGATTGGCTAACAAGTCTATTTAATAATGTGAAAGATTTCGAACCCAAAGACTACGTTCCATCGACAAAGGAGAGCATGAATGAACAGCTCGGCAAAGCAGGGCTCTGAGTTAATCTACATCAGCGGAGCTTTAACAGCTAAGACTTCAGGAGAAACGAAAAGACTAGCAAAGGAAGCAATGGAACGGGGGCGGCAAGTAAAGGAGAAAGGACATATGCCTTTCATCCCTCACTGTTCCATCTTCTACTGTGAGCAGATGCCTTGGATGCAATACTATGATTGGGTAAAGTTAGACCTTCTACTACTCCCAGCGTTCGACGCTATTCTTCTCGAAGATACGAAGATGAATAAAAAATCAGTAGGCACTATGGCTGAACTTGGTTGGACAACCTCTCACAATATTAAGAGGTATTTAACCATAGAAGAGATCCCATCAGTTAATTAAATATGGAATCACTAAAGGCCGTAGAATCACTTAGAGTATTGTTAGCTTTAACCGCGTCAGGACTTAGGGCCTCGTCATGAGGATACCCAGGTGTCACCGGTGTCTGACGTCTGATTTCGCCATCAAAGATAGACGTCTCATCGGGGAAGACACTACCCATAGCTGTGATGAGTCCCATCTGTCTTAAAATCCTGGAGTCTTTAGATGCTCGACGGCCCACGTCATTTCGGTACTGTGCATTCGGAAGTACAATATTCTGGATTACCTCGTAACACTCTTCAACAGCTTCTCTTGGAGAGTTGCCTACTCCATTTATCTCTAACGCAACACCATCTAAGCCGTGTACACGCCAGTCTTGGCCCGTTATCTCAACGTCTACTGGAAATACTTGAGGATTCGAGTGATCAATTTCAAGTATTGGAAGCCCTCGGGGAGTTGTCGCTTCTGTTACTTCGTTCGGATACGGCGGTACGGACACTCTTACAGCAGCTCCCCACCCGGATAAATTCTGAGCACGATTATGCGCCTGACCGCTAGCTATGTCAGATATAAGATGGCCAAGATCCTCATTGAGAATCGCAGTAAGAGCAATTATAGCGTTATAGCCAAGACGGGGAGTCCATTCGAGTCCAAAGATTTCCTCCTCGTTGGTGACTATGAGATTAAGATCGATTGGCCCACGATAGTCGACGTGCTTGAGCGTACTTGCAGTCTTCTTCAAAGTTTCCGAGACAAGCATTCCTCCGCATTCATAGACCACGCTACCCATACATCCCGTGTTGGGGCCACAGTCTCCAGCCAAGAAACGTTTATCCTCAAACGTCATATTGGCGTTCTCCATAAAGTCAGTGCCGTCGAACCATCCTTCGACACTAACTTCTACCCCTTCTATAGTCTTCTGCAGATCAAATTCTCCTGTAGAACCCATAGATTTGAAATGTTCGATCATGCGAATAGTTTCGTCTGCCGAGTATCCAACATAGGTATCGGTCGCAGCGGCATTGTTATGAGGCTTGATGGTATAACCGCTACCTTCTCGTTTTCTAAGAAATTGTATAGCGTCCTGGGATCTCTTAAAGTCGAATGTGCGCGTTTCCGGTACGTTGATCCTACAGCGTTTCATGAACTCTAGACCAAAACTTCTATCGAGTTCAATCCTATCAGCAAATAACGATCCGCCGAAAACCTTCTTACCCATCTTCTTAAGTTTATCCGCGATGTCTCCATTTCCTACCATATCAAATACGAAGACATCTACGTCGTCAAGACTCTTACGCCATGAGGATACTTGTGGAACTATTCCCCGAGCCACCGCTTTACCTACGGGCTTCGATGTCCACATATCGACCGTATGTCCTTCACGCAGAAGTTGTACGATTACGGGGATTCCAGCTCCTGCATTAGAAATAAAACGGAACCTCATCGATCTCTCCTTCTCTCTCTCTTGATACGGCGAGCTTTCCTAGCCCATTGAGCCTGTTTCACATCAGGTAAAGGTTGTAGACCTGTGATAGCTTGATGCCAAGACTTCTCGCCCTTAGAGGCGCTGTATAAGTTTGTAGCCGCTATCCCTCCAGGTACAAACATCGTTAAATTATCTACAAGCTGTCCTCCTGCCTGAGCAAACTTTCTAGACAGCATAGGATCTTCTCCGACAAACATATTTTTAAAGCCTAACTGACCACCTAGAACAGCTGTCTCAGCTCCCCTACCCAATGTCTGAATAATAGGTGTAGGACCAGTAGGCATAGCTCCAAACAAGAACCAATTAGACAAGTCAGTATTGAAGGCCGCTCCACCTTCAACTAACATAGCAGACGCGGCTATGTGTTTCATGATAGCGTCTCCTCTAGATTCTCTTATCCAACGCGACCAAAGTTTTCCGTAGTTCAGAGGCCATGTAGAGAAGACGCCCAACATTCGACCTACGGGACCGGCATTAGAAAAGAACTCTGGTGTATTTGCCGAGCCGTATAAGTATTGCGTTTCACCCACAATGTGACGAGCATATAGCTCGGAAGCAAAGTCAATCGCTCCTTCATCTAACGCTTCTTTAATCTGTGGTCGTATACCTTCAGGAATCTTAGATCCACCAAAGATCTTTGTTCGGCCCCGAAGAGCTATATTACCTGCTAATAACTCCTCTTTAGAGAATTGAGAAGCCAACTCTTTGAATTTAGAACGAGCTCCATAATATGTGATAGCCCTATTCCATCGGTCCGTGGCCGTAAAGACATAAAGTAGTTTCTTTTGAACATCGTTAAGACCCTGACGGAAAGTTCCCATAAACAAATCATCCGTTACAATCCTATCAAAACCAGTAGTTAAGATTTCAGCGACTTCGAGTTCTTTAGTTACTGCCGCTTTACCCTTCTGAGCGGCTTCACGGATTCCCATCAAAGTATGTTTAGCCCCTATCTCACCAGCTGTTAGATTAAGCTGAGTAAGATTCTTCAGAGGTGCAAGTATTCTTGGTAGACCCAATGCTCCCATGTATGCGAAATCCATTATCACACTGGCTACCACACGTGAAGGCCTATCGCCCGCAAGTCCAGGCACGCCTAAGAAGTCTGTTAAACGATCTAGCGAACGGTTTAACATTATTTCAGTCTTAGTTGGGATACCTCGAATATGATTAATTAAACCCTGGAAACTGTCCTTTGCTAAAGGATCATTTGCAAAGGCCTTGTCAGTGATAGGTGCAAGTTTCTCTACAGTATCTCCTACATGCCTCTTCATCGCTCCAGCTCGGACGTAGATTTGAAATGCCTTAAATGCATTATCTTCAACATTCAGCATATCTCCAGTCCGGTCGAACTCGGCGAAAAACTTCATATCTTCTGCAGAAAACTTCTGACCCTCTAAATCCTGTAAGAAACGATCTTTAGCACTAAGACGTATATCTCGTATAATGTCTAATGTTGCCTCGCTTTCAGATTCCCTAAGAAACTTATCGAAGATTACTTGCTCTTCAGTATGGCCTTTTTTAGTTTTAACGTTAATAATTCTCGAGTGCTCACGACCTAACTTTGCAATGCGTGCTATTTCTTGCTCATTTAAATCATGAACTTTCCCAACTGTAGTAGCCGTATCCTTATAGGCCTTCTTAATACGAGGGACATATTCGTCTATAAACTTCTCAGGAGGTATACCAAACTCTCGACCGGCTTTGTCATAAGCGTTTCTAAATGTTTTAGCCACTTTGACCAATTCCGGTGTCCGCATAAAACCAGCTACATCAGCAGGAGTGGCGTCGCCCGACCAATTACCTTTTTTATCTAGTCTCTTAAGTATCTCAGTAATCTTTTGTCCGTTCTTTAGTGTCGGTTTTACTTTATAATCGCGAAGAATCCCCCACAGTTTAGGGTCACCTATAGAATCATTGACCATCTTTGCGTACTTACTCATAGAAGATTCCATTCTTCTAACGCCTATCCACAAAGGTTCGATAACTCTCGCACCGACTTCAGGCCCATAAGCAGACATACGAGGGGCGAACTGAGAAAATATTCCCATTAGACGACTAGATGAAGCCATAGCTAGATTAAAACCCTTTTTAGATCTGAAGCCGAATATCTGATACTCATTTCCAATTACGTTTCCTTCAGTACAATTGGACCCACAGATTATTTTAAAACCTTTATCATTCGGCTTGATTCCAGCTTTAGCTAAGTCCCTAGGCTTTGCTTTCATTATTATGATAGAAGGACGAACACCATTAGACCCGGCGATAGCCGCCTCTGCTTCGGGTATAGACATCTCAAGAATCTCCTCAGGCCTAAAGGGGCCCCGAGGTCTTGCGGTTATATCTCCTGCAGACCTTGCAAGTGTAGCCTCGATCTCTTCACTTGTAAATACATAAGATTTATACTTCTTAGCGTCCGATTTATTTATGAAGATTGCTATGTTATCAGTTTCTGCCGGAGGCCCTACCCTAACCTGTTGGACGTTCGGGAAGACTTCCGGTTTATCTAAACGCTTTGCACTCGTTGTAAATCTTCCTAAAGCGTCACGAGTATAAGCCGCTTCACCCTGTTGAGTAGAAGGATGAGCTTCGGGAACTTTCGATTTAGCCGAGCTTCTACGTAAGAGATCTCGTGTTATAGGATTCTTTCTTAGATCTGTTTTAGTTGCGAAAGGTATATCGACCTCTCTAAACGGAGTCGAGGGAGCTCGTACAAATCTATTCTTCTGAGCCGAAAGTACAAAAGCTTTAGCCTTGAGTCCTGGGCTTAGTTCTTCCAACTTAGTAGCTATCCGGCCAACCGACAACAGATCTGAAACTATAACCTCACCATTGTCTAGTATCAAACCTTCAAGACGTCCTGATTTCTTGGATATATCAAGGGCTGTATTACGAGTAGGATTCCTAACAAGTTCAGCTACGATAGGATGAGGTTCTAAATCCCCCGCAAATCGGCCAGCAGGCACGAAGGCCTCGTCTTGTACCTTCAATCTAGTCTCAGGTTTTCCTGATGGCTTCTTCTGGAATACGAGATAATTAGTATCCTGGGCTGTTGTACCCATGATACCTCTTCCAGGAAGAGCTTGGATAGATTCTTCATCTACAACGTACAGATCATACTTCCTAGCATGGTCTATTGATTTACCTCTAGCATCAAATATGGTTCTTCGATCCGTACCCTTAATACGAGGGCCAATTTCCGGACGTGAATTCTGGATTTTATATAATAACTTCCCGCCTGGCTTAAGCATCCTAGACGCTTCACTCATTACGGCCTCATACATCTTAGATGCCTCATCCCTAGATGTAAACCATCCATACCTTAGAGCTTCTTTAGGTAAACTCTTCGTACCTTTACTTTTTATTATAAATGGCGGGTCAGCGACCACGAGATTCTTCGAAGAATTAGAAATTGGATAACCCTTCAACGCATCAGCATACTGTACCCCTGGTAGTAACCCATGTTCAGTATCTCCGGCATCAAATTTAATCTTAGCGTCTTTCCCAAGAGTTTTAGATAACGTTCCTTTACCATAAGTTAAATCAACCTCAGGAGTGAAGTCATCTGGGAGAGACCGTTTGGCCTGCAAGTTAATCACGGCCTCTTTTTGCGTCAAAGCATAATTAGCCCTCGGAGGCATCAGCCCCTGTGTCTCTCGAGACACCGCTGTGGGTGTAAACGGTTGCGCTCCCCGAAGAATGGCTTGATCTGGGGCACCGAGTTCAGCCCCTAATTCTGGCAGATATATATCTCTCGGACCTGCGGGGCTAGGAGCTCGTGGAGGTCTCGGCGTAACTGGTCCCGGTCTTGGTGGAAGTAGTGTTGGGCCTCCTTCCGGTAGAAGTGGTGCCCGTGGTGGCTGTGATGGAGGAAGTAATCTTGGGTCAGTATGGAATAATTCAGGGTCAAATCCACCCGGGCCAGGACGACGTCCAGGTATATTCCCGACTGTAAAGTCTGGTCTAGGCTGTTGTCCTGGTATTAGTAGCTTCTGAGGCTGAGGTTGGTCTAATAACCTCTGAGGCGGTATCCCCGCTCCCGCCCCAGTATAATGGACTTCCGGACGAGGCGGAGAAGGCGGCCAACCGTGAGGAGAATCTGGAGTTTTGATGCTGGGTCCTGCTGGTTGGCGTACTAAAGACGTTCCAGGAGCTTGTGGAACATAGCTTTCAGCGTCTGGGGCTTTCGGAACATATCCTATATCAGCATCTTTAGCCCCGCCCTTTTTAAGACGACGTGGGAAAAGCTTCTGGACACCTTTAGTAATAAGACCCGCGGCCGTGGCTTCCAAAGCTGCTCGGGTAGCTATATCCCTAGCATCTCCACCTGCGATAGCTGATGCGCCACCGCCGACTATCCCTCCAGCTATTGCAGCGCTCATAGGACCAAACGGGACTCCGGCAAATTTGAGTAAAGCCTCGGTTACAGCATACGGAACAACGTGTCCCGCAAAGCTCCCTGCAGTACCAGAAATACCGCTTGGTCTACGTTCTCCGAATTCGAAGGCGTCTAAGAACATACCTTCGCCAAAACCGCGCATAAAAGATTCAGTCGGAGTTAGAGGGTGGCCTTCAACAGTCCTTACTGGGGCGTAACCTGTCATGTCTAATTGGTCAAGCATAGAATCAGTCATAGTCTAATTATTCCTCTTGTACCTCTCCCTACGCCGGTTTATTTCTTCTTGACGCTCTTTTTTCAGCCGAGCTTGCCTTTCCTCTTTAGTCTCTCTAGCAGGAGATTGTCGTATTATAGCTGGCGACTTAACTGTACGCCCTTTTATAAACTTGCGGAAACTAGGATCACCGGCCTCTATTTGCGCTCTCTCTAGCACCTGCCGTAAGGCTTTTTGTTTTTTCGGAAGTCTCTCAAAAGTATGCGTCCCTATCCGTCCTTTAACATCGAGGAGGGACTTGGTAGCCTTGGATACTTTCGTTACTATGTTCTTACCTATAGCCGCCATTTTAGTTGAAATACCCTTCCCAGTACGCTCGCCTTTAATAAGAGGTTTCCAGTCTAAGGTTTTATTCTTATAAGCCTTAAGAAATCTGTCTTTGATATGAGGCGACTTATGATAGACATCTTGTATAACTATATCAAACCCTAGTTCGAGCTTATCGTCTTTCAGTTTATGAACAGCCGCTTTAGGCCGACCGTAGCCTATCGCTTTTAGTACTACCCTTTCTTTCAGCAATCTTCCTCCTTTTTCACTTATCATACCATACCCAACTATACTTTTAGGAACACTAAGCCTTAACTCTACTTGAGCCGGAGCTTCGAGAGGTTGAGGTTGTAGTTGTCGTAGCCTTTTTGTCTGTGCATTAATCGCGGTGGCGGTTCTCTGAAGATACGCGTACCTCTGTTTACGGGCTGGGGCCTCGTCAGGATGTTGTTTCCATGTTCGTTGCAATTTTTCTGCATCTGTTCGTATTTTTCTTCTGGTATTCCTAACAGCCCTTGCTTCTTGAGATATTTTTAATCGATGTGCTACTGTTTTTCGTTCATCCTCTCGTAGCTCCCTTATTTCTTTCCTAATAGCTTTACGTCTGGTCGTTTGTTCCTTAGCAGTGAGTGGAGGCCGAAAGAATCTCAGTTCGCTTGTAGGGGACTTAAGATTGACTGCATCCACACCAAACTCTTCCTGTTTCCCCCGCCGTAACTGAGAAGATATACCTGGACTTCTGCGTTCTGCCCGCTTAATAACATCTTTGGAAATCGGCAGGGGTTCACCTGTTATAAGGTTTACACCAGGATAGTTAGCCTGGAGATACGCCATAGCCTGTTGCTGCGCTTGCCATTTTTGGTTCTCCTTCTGCGCTTCTCTTGCTCTTCGAGTCGCAAGTTGTTGCGCATCCGGCTGGCCAGGAAAGTATTTTACACCGGCAGAAGATCTGATACGTATTAACGTGTTCAACGCTTTTGGCCAAAGCATCTGTACCTGAGCTATTTTCGAGTCGGAATACGGTTGACCCTTTGGCGGAAGCCGTCTCAATATCTTATGGGCATTCGCCATCCGTATCAATTCGTTAGCCCTTCTGTCTCGGAGAGTCTTTTCCCTGTTGCGCTCAAGCCTTTTCTGCTCTAGTATGAAACGTTTCCTATCTAGTTCCAGCTTGGCTTCGGCGCGGGTATTTGCTTCTTCTGCGCGTTCTCTTTGTGCTTGTATCTCGGCTTGCGCTGCATTCATGGGTCCGGGGTAATAGTGGGTACTCATCTCAGGTGGAATATCTGGTCCGCCCGCTGGATATTTTTGATCTACAACAATGCCGCTACGAAGAGTATCTAGTAGACCTTGTGGAGCCTTTTGAGTGCCCGTAAGCGATCTTACAAGATCTAGCGTAGTTGGAGAATATGATTGCCCAGGTTGGGGTCGATTTGATTGTAGCAATTGCTGGGCTTTTATTCTATTTGCAAGTCTTGCTGCTCTTTCGTTCCGCTTAATCTCAGCTTCTCGTAGCGTTAGTCTTTGCTCTTCCCGTTTAGACCGTGCCTCATCTCGTCTATCTTGGGCTTCCCGAAGCTCCGCATCACGCTCCGCGATAGTCATCCGACGTTGACGAAGAGCCTCGGCCTTTTTTTCTATATCTAATTCCTGTTGGCCCTTTGCCCAGCCAGATAGGCCAGCTATAATTCCAGCTACCATTTTGTTCTCCTAGAAATACTGATTATACGGATCTTGCTCGGTGTGGGGGGTTATACCGACGCCGCCACCTCCAAACAGGTTTTCGTAGTCAACCTTAGCCAGAGGAGCGGCCATATCCATAGCCGTCTTAAGTTGTTGTAGTCTATTCGGTGCGGCGGCTCCTAAATATCCAGCCGTGGGCGCAACACCGACTTTATGTTCAAAAGTCTCTCCCGGGAGTTCCGCCAACAGAGCCGCTCGTCTTTCATCTCCACCTATACCCTTCATAAAGACTTCTAGATTTGCCATGCGCTCTTTGTCGGCAGCAGTTAATCCGGCTTGAGTTATATTTCTCTGGGTAGCACCCGTCTGCGCTAGCTGATCGAAAGCACTACTTCCTACACTTCCTGGAAGACCCAGCTTTCCAAAGGCAGCCTCTCGCTCTTGCATTTGGGGAATTATCAAACCCATCTGCGCCGCTCGTACAGCCTCATCGCGCATTTGGTCAATTCTAGTCTGCTCTCGTGCTCGGGCCTGGTGCTCCAGAGGTCCATATCTTTGTCCTGCACTAGAAGCCCTCATAGCCCGATCTCTATCAGCCTTTGCTTCTGCGTCTGCGTAGGGCCTTCTAATACCTCGCATAAATTCGTCGAAGCCCGGGACAGCAGAAGGGTCAGGAATTCCTCCGGCTCCGCCTAAAATATTACTAAGATAATTCTGACCTAATTGTTGTGTCTGTTGAGCCTGTGCGAATTGCCCTGGAGCTAGGTCAAAAGCGCGCTGTTGTAGCTCCGATGGACCAGCCGCTTGAACCGATACAGCCGTTCCTGCTCTACCTGCATCCGCTATATCTTTCCAATCTCGCTCGCTTCCCGCAACAGCTCTTTGGAACATAGGGTCTTGATCTGCTATCTTACCAGGCGTTCTTTTTGTAGTCGTACGTAAATCGGTATGACCACTCGGCGATCGTGCCCCTTTTCCTCTTCCACCGCCACCGCCAAATCTATTTAGAGCGTAAGTTGCTCCAGCACTGATAATCGGTGCAGCTAAAGCTGTCCATGCCATTATCCTGGCACCTCCATAAATCCTCGAACGCTAAAATAGAAAGCTGTATCAACAGCGCTACCTGAGGAATTCCAAAATTTAATCTTAAAACTCGTTGTACTCACAGTATGTACCGTCCATCGAATCTCGCTTGAGTTAATAGCCTGTACAGTCGGAATTACGGCCGTTCCATAATCCTTATATGAAACTGTATAATTTCCTGTACTATCCTTTACGACAGAAAATTGATTACCTGTTGTAATAGCCGCTGCGCTAGTAACATGGCCTTCAAAACCTACCCGCGATTGTAGTCGATTAATCGAATTCGCGAAAAGCGTAAGCGTTCTTGTTAACGCTAGAGCTATATTTTGCCCCCACGCGAATAACCCTCGAGGCTCCCGAAAAGGCGGGTCAACGATATACTCTTCATCTACTAGCTGTCTGGCCACAGGCAGAACACCTCGTCGAAGGGCCTATATACTTATATTCCTTACCGCAAGTTTGACACTGTACAAAGGCCGGGATCTTATCTAAAGCTTCACTTATTTCAGCTATCTTAGTGGCTGTCATACATCTCCCGCCGGATCGTACTGAGCTTCCATTCTCGTCAAAGACCATCTACTATTAGCTCCTTCTGTCCGAATACGCAAGGCTAAAAATCTACCGTTCTCTAAAATTCCCTTAGCTATTTCCGACGTATCTTGGGTGTTGAATGTTAGCTTCTTAGAGTCTACAAAGGAGACTGTTTCTACAGGGGCTAATAGTCCCTGATAGTAAACGTCTACATCAATAGAACCCAAATCGCGTCTAAACCATAGTCTAAGTTCGCTCCAGATCGCGACATCGCCATCCTCCCAAGGGATGAATATAAAGTCGAAATAGCCATCTATATTAGCCGCCAGCCCATCTTGGTCGCTGCCTCCAATATAGTATATATTCCCTCCAGGCCTAGAGAACAAATTAAGAGGAAAGTTAGCGGCAAAACTAATAGAGTCCGACGGCGTCACATCAGCGTCACTTAAAGTCGTAATCTCGTCTGAGAGTCTAGCACTAACCTGTTTATAATATCCGACAGCTTGAGCGTCTATAGTATGATACGAGAAAGCGTCATCGTCTATATTATAAACTATCGCCTTATCATTCTTATTATTCGACGATGTCGTAGACGTGAAGTACCACCAAATCTCCTGTGTTTCTTCTATAAAATGAGCTACGATATTCGCATAATAGGACGGGTCAAGGCGAGCAGATGCGAAAGCCTTTATACTATGATCCTTATTGCCTAAAGGTTTAAGTCTAACTCCATCAAAAGAATAGAAATTATCGATAGCCCAAAAGAGAGCTTGATCGCCTAAGTTAACTACAGCATTAGCTGATAATGGGCCAATACCATCAACAACAATACGTCTCGAAAATACGAAGTCGCCACCAACCTTCTGGATATTATATATAGCTCTTTCTTTAAACGTAAAGAAGAAAGGCCCAAGACGTACGAACAACAAACACCACGATGAATCGTCACCTAACGTAAGACGCCCAGAAGATTTATCCGAAGCTATAGCAAAGTCTGTAGCATTACCATTATCCGACCACGCGACACCCTGAGGATTAGCGGTCCCACCTTCGACATAATCACATAAGAATAAATGGTCCTCAAAAGAGGCTAGATTAGCTCCCTTCGGATCAGTTACTCGAAGGGTCATACTGCTAGCCGAACCGTCCCAGTTGTATAACCCAATCCCGTAATTCGTTAGATAGAACAGACCATCGGCGGCAAACTCCGATTTCCACTTTCTATTTGAACTACCCGACAGTCCACTATTTAGATCAGTCTTATCTAGAGTCGTAGGGTTGTACTTTGAAATCTTCGTATTAGTACATATGACTAATTGGTCTGTACCGTCTCGAAGGAAGTACTGGTCTATTAGCTCTATATCTTCCGTGAAGTCATCAAGAAATTCAGTATCTCCTTCACGCTTATCTATATATCCTCGTCGGAACAAAACATTCTGAGTCGAATAACACCAACCTGGGACGCTAAGTCGAGCCTTCTGGTTACCGACACCAGGTACAGTATCAACGAACTTATCGTTATCCGGACTCCATCCGAGGAATTTCCCCACCCTCAATCGGCCTAGATTGTTCGTCATCGCCGGAGGGAAAGGTTCTAGGACTGGCATCTAGTACTCCTTTATTACGGATATTGTTCAGTAAACCAACTTGAACATTTAGCCTTTCATAGATATCCAAGTTATTCTTAAAAATATGGTTAATCGCGCAGTTTCTAAATTCTTTCACCTTCTGTTTAGAGTCATCAAACATCGCCTGCGCTTGCCAGAGAACACATACATATTGCTTTATGCCTTCTTTGTGTTGTTCAAGAGTAACCGGATGTCCTTCGTCACATATAATCGTCTTATCCGGTGTAGAGATAAGAGGGCATACGGCTGGTCTAATAGCATCATTCATGCCACGGTAGTGTCCTTAGATATAACAAGGACTTTAACATATGCAGGTCGCCAAGTACCTGCAGAGGTTAGAGTATTAGCACTCGCATTACCAGACGCTACGGCATTTCCTGAAAAGGTATGGGTATGAGCTGCACCTGCGGCCGTAGTGCCTGATACGCTATGAGTATGATTGACTTCTGCCGCTGTTGCGGGAGTACCGCCTTCAAGTGTAACTTGCGCACTAGGAGTACCGGAAGTTACCGAGAAAGAATGCGTATGTGAACTTTCATTCGCATTCGATCCAGTTGCTGTTGTGGTGTGAGTATGAGCATCTACGGTTAGACCACTCACTGTCCACGATCCGGACGTATCCCCGCCCTCACTCTGAGTATCCTCAGCTATCATTACCTTATCATCGAACCCTGTAACGAGAGTCCACCCGTTAGGAATCGTCGCCTGGACAATCGATATCCTTGTACCGTACTCAAGGTCGCCACCTAGTGTCCAGTTCGATCCATCCTTACCGATAAAGAGTAGACCTTCATCAGTAGATAGATAGAAATCTCCTACCTGTATAGTCGGGACAGCTGAACTGTTTCCAGTAGGTATCTTATGTCTACCATCTGACAAGTCATGCTGTACTTCAACAGTATTCTTCGTCGCAGAACGCATAGCGCGTTGAGCATCATTAAGGCTCGCTACAGTCGAAGAACCTTCTGTGGGTACAGTTATGTCGATACTATCAAGGAAAGCCACGTACTAATCCTCCTACTCCTTGTTAGGCATAGCGTAAACACCAGTACCTACAACACCACCTACAACAAGTGACAAAACTTCAGGCGGTACAGGTATACCAAACCACGCTGGCGCATTCATAGCTACCATAGCTAAGGCACTTCCCAACCACGCTTTATCAATGCCTGAAAACATTCTTAATCCTCCTTCGAAGTCATATAGAAATACTCTTTCTTGTCCGTATACGGATCTTGATGTCTAGTCCATTGGAGAGGTCTGGGTCGTTTAGGGTCTCCTTCATGAGTATCAACATGGAATCCGCCCATTTTTAGTTCTTGGTATCTCCAATCAAAGTATATCCCAACACCTTTAAAGCCTGCTCTACGAATGACCTCATTAGCGGCTTTTAGACTCAAATCCAAGAACATGATATCGGCCGCTGGACAAGGTCTAAGATAGTGAGTGCTATTCTCAACGTGTCCTTCAGTATCAACACCGCGAGTTACAAAGATCTTACTACCTGAAAGTTTCCTGACCCATAGAAGTCGGTCTACTGTTTCCAAATCCATCTGTAATCCGTCTTCAATATCTTGCCGCCTAGAAAATTCACGCGGATTAAAGTATATATAATCTGGATCAGGCCATTCAGCAAAGTTCATACTCTTCGATCCATAATAGCTCTAAGAACATTCTGCATTGTAGAATCCATACTCCGTAATAGTTCCGTTTGTTTTACAGCCTCAAGAGCTGACTGCTCTCCTCTAGTATCTTGTCTCTTACCCATAGCATGAATTTCTTGAATCATGACACGAGAGTTTTCTTTTGCGTCCGTTTCGCTCGTAACGAATTGCTTTAAAGATTTATTGTTGCCGTTAGAGCTACCCACGATTCGTGATTTTACGAGATCGATAACCCCAAAAGATTTTAAAGCAAGATACATAATTCCGGCTATTAATAAATCCTGATTCGTACTTAGATTTGGAACAAAATCTAACATAATTAAATACTCGAATATTCTATCCAAGCCGCATAGACGTATAAAGTATCCGTACCATGGGCGCCTGGAATCATTGTGATATTAAAGAAACCTAAAGGTGCTCCAGATATATTAGCGTTAGCTATAGTCCCTGTCTCCTCAGCAAGAGAAGAACCAAAAGCAGACGAAACTCCGCCCATTTCAGTATCTCCTACCTTATCGTAAAACTGTACATCAATCGTAGGAGTATCTGTACTACCACTCATATTACCTAGAAGATGAAAGGTAATATCAACGGCTGGATTCAAATCTCTAGGCATGACTACGGGCGGAAACTGAATCTCAGTTACATCCGATGCGGCCCATTCTAGTCTCAAGGCCTTATCTGTCGCGGCATTGACGCGCTTAAGTTTAGGCGTAGAATCTATGCACAGTATGCCCCCGTGGGCCGAGAGATTCTGAATATCATTAGAAGCAATCTCTCTAGCTGATGTAATATCTAGTGGAATATATCCTACATTAACCAGGGTTCGTAGTTGTGCAGGAGTTGAGGCAACAATGTTCCCGCTAGCTAGACGGGCCAAAATCGTACTGGCTCCCATGGCTAGCTCAGCTGGAGTATCCACGGCTCCCTGTGAAGCAATAACTGAATGGGCCCCGGAGAACAATTCAGGACTTATCGTATTAATTAGTTTTAATACATCCACATCTGAAAACGTCTTAGTTGTAAGACTACTATGCGATACCTTGATATCAAATGTTTGCGTTGCGTTGTGGTCATCAGGATCTAACCAGAATTCGAAGAAGCCATTAGTATCTGTAGTAATCGGATTAGTGTCAGACCCACCCGTTATAGCATCATATACGTTCGTAGCATCAGTAGTCGTACCTTTATTGTATACATTAATCGTAGCACCACTAATAGCTGTTCCATTCGTATCTCGAACGTGGTCGAAAAAGTGCTTCCTAGTAGCCATTACGTCACCTTAGGAGTCAGAGTGAGGCCACCCAACGTGGCAGAACATCCATCAGGCGTATGAACTAAAGTCTCTAACTGTGTGGCTGTTGAGTTCGAAACATTTGCGAAGCAATTCTTTGCACTCTGAGCCATAATCTACCCTCTTATATGCGCCGTTTCGCCTGATAGGTCAATTTCAGTATTCACAGAAGCTAGTTGCCGAGCATCAGATTCGAACTTAATAGTAAAGAATTCCACTCTATGGTCCTGGCGAAGAACAGGCATTAACTCGGCCAGAGCACCGTAATATAAAGCATTCTCGCCAAAGGTAAGATAGAAATCCTCGTCGGAATTCGAGTTATAGTCTTCTGGAATCTGATAGAAACTTATTTCTAACGAACGATCAGTTAAAACCGTACTATTATCGGTAATCGGAAAAAGAAAGAACTCCTCTCTAAAGATAGAATATGCCAGTGGAACACCTTCTAACGAATCGTCAATCTCTAATACATTAAACGATCTAGGAGTAGGGTCAGTTATAATAACCAACCGATCGAAATCAGGCTTATTATACTTCTGTAACGCAACTACGGTTGCGGCTGGCGTCTTAGAGGTATCTACAACCTTTACAGACCCTGCTTCGCCAGAAGGAACAAGACCCTTAAATCGGTCGGGCTGTGGATAACTAGGGGTATTAGTAGCTAGGGCTACCCGGGCTATCTCTTCCATAGCTTTATAATTATTATCAAGACACATACGTTTCTTAGAAACGTTGATCTTCTCATCGATCATACCGCCTAGCGTATCCGTAATAATCGGATCTCCTACACGACGGATATCACGGGCTATACGATCTCGTAAAGTTTGGAGAGTAGGCATTACAATTCCTTTCCTTCCAGCTTCTCTTTCTCTTTCTGAATTGAATCTTCTAAGCGTTTATTACATACAGATTCTATAGAGTATTCTATTTTGTCAACCGTACCGTCTCCGGTATTGTCAAACGCTTTTGCAATAGTCATGCAAGGAAAACCTGGGCCAAAAGGGCCAGGGGCTCCTGGAGGAATCATCGCTGTATGTATAAGTCCGAAAATAAATATAAGTATATACTTCATTATGGCCCTCTTTTAGATTTGTCGGTATGGCCAGCCGCCGAGGGCTTTTTAACCCCCGACGGCACAGCCCAGGGCGTTTTACTTCCCGCTTCCGTAACGGTCTTCGACCACGGAGTTAGGATGCTTGCCCTTCATCCCAGACGCAGCAGACTCAAAGTTGTCTGGTCGAGGCTGAGAAGGTACCGACTTGTTAGAACTCTGCGAGGGATTAATAGCCTTCGGGTTACCGTATTTTCCTTGCTGGGCCATAACAGGCCTCCTATTTAATGCCCAAGACAGCCTTGAGCTTAGATTGTTCCGCTTTCGTTAACGGAACTTCTCGTTGCCTTTTACGAAGTGCATTGTCCATCAACATACGAATATGACGAGTCTGAACATCTTGGAGTCCACGAGCCTTCAAAAGTTCTACCCATTTTTTGGCCGTGACTTTATTAACTTCCAAAATCATAGCTTCTTCAGTAGTCGTCAAAGCGATAGTATATTCACCCGCCCACGCTTTTGTGAAGCTCAGCATCAATACTATCATAAGAATACACCACTTCATCATCAAAGCCCTCCCCATTCCAAGTATAACCATAAACAGCTCTTCTATCTTTGTCCATAAACCATTGAGCTGGTTCGATAATACGACCCCACCCAGGAGTCGGATCACACCAAAACCTATTCTCTTCAGTTATAATCTCTACCCATACATGATTTCCTTGAGGAACTCTTCCCGCGCACAGACGCATTACATCTCGGCAACCATGGCTGGCTAGATAATCGATAAGCCAAATACCAAAATCATCACAATCTCCACCCCTACGCTTGTTTGTTTCATCGGGTGTTTGCCAATAATCTTGTCGTAGATGGTTATCAAAATCCCAGGCTTCCTTCGGCATCTCTTTATCCCACATATACCGATAGTTGCCATTATGCAAGATTTGCATACCAACCTTAGCTAATTCAACGCCATTCACGAGACTTCTCCTTAAAATACTTGTTCAATTTCTCGATGTGCGTATCGAACGGGGTCTTCTTTACTGGACGGGTTTCAATCTCGACGGGCGGCTTCTGTGTCTCTTGAGACATAGACCCAGTGCAACCGGTTAGAAAGAATAGAAGTATTGATATACTTATCATATCGCTGTCCTATTCTTAGGGTGCCGAAAGCACTCCGTTTGCATCTACAACAACATTTCGTGTACCACTGCCAGCGAGCGAGTCTATGCGCACGCTTCCTGCGTCAACCCAGAGGGCGTAATTGTTAGTCGCTTCTGAGGCCGCACTCTGGATGTAGAGGGAGGCCGATGCAGTTACGGTCCCGGTGGCGGTTATGTTAGGCTCTTGAATCCAGCCACTCGCGATGATTGGCGCAGTCCCAGAAGGCACTGTGACAGCACCGCCCGCGCCAGTAATCTTGAAGCGAGAAAAGGATGTATTTGTGGTAGCTGTCAAGGCTTTCGTCGCGACCAAAAATGGATTATCGATATCTGACAAATCGGAATTCGCGCCAGTGACAATCGCGTTCTTGTTCCCGTCGACATAAATCATGTACTCATTGTCGTCAGATTCGACTCGGAAATTTCTATCGGCTCCGCTGTCATTTATTGTTACGTTCCCATCCAGCGTTGCATCACCTGTGGTGATTGCCGCGAATGTGCTTGCAGTTCCGCCTGTAGCAGTATCAAGACCACCATTAATAACAACTCCCCCTGCAAATGTCACATTTTGCGCCGATGAAATTGTGATGGCTGTCGCAATGCCTCCACCATGCGGTCGAGTGCCAAGTTTCAGTTCACCTCCATATTGTCCTGATGTTGAATTTTCTTTTTCTGTCCAAATTGAAGCGAATTCTGTGAGATTGGTTGAAGCCTCGAAACGCCCACCCAATAGGATTCCACTGCCAACTGCGTCTGCTACAGGCGTATTATCGAATATGGATATCACCTCTCGCGTCCCACTCCCCGTCCTTGCTGTGCCAGTGACTGTGAGCGGGGTCGTCGAGGTATAGGCGGTTCCGCCAATCGATACGATTTCATTTCCGGAGTCCACAAAAATCATTTTTGCAATGTTGGGGGTTTTAACCGTGAAGTCGTAATCGCCCAAGGTACTGTTGAAAACAGAACTGCCGCCGGTGGTTGTCAATCCAGCCAAAGCCCCGACACTCGTTATTTGAGTCTGAGCGGCATCCACCGAGAGCGTGTGTGCTATCCCCTCGCCGCTAGTTGCGCCCGTGCTGCTCAAACCTGTACCCGCCGTAATCGTGCCGACGTAGTTACCTGTGGTATCTGTACTCAGAGCTACACTGTTGGCCTGGATAGTAGAGATAGCGGTAACATTGCCAGTTCCGGCAAAGGTCGGAGAAGTCCAGGCAACGTCACCTGTCATGGCGATAGTACGGCCTGTAGCTAAGGCTGTCGCAGTTGATGCGTTACCTGATAAGGCCCCAGTAAAATTGGTTGATGTTAGCGTACCCGTCGAGGGGTTATACTTTAAATCGCCGTCCGATTCCAAACCAAGATCTCCACCATCTAAATCTCCACCGGCAGTGAATATGATGGCGTTCTCTTCGTTCGTGCTTTCGTTATCCGTGATTGTTACAGTTGTTGCAAGCGCGGCAGTACCAGAAATCGAACCTGCTAGTGTTCCACCTACTACGGTTATAGTATTCGCGCCGGAACGATAGAATCCAAGATCCGTCTCTTTTGAGAATGTAATACTAGGACGCGTACTCGTTCCATCGTTGAATATACCTACATTTCGCTTAAAGACAGGTCCTCCACCGAAAGCGGCAAACGACGGTACCGCTATCGTCAATGATAGAACAACTGCCGCTAATCCAGCAGAAAACTTTTTAAACATTAGAATCTCCTTCAGCCCCCTCGAGCTCGATTACCCGAGGGGGAATATTGTCTACAGAGGGAGGAACATCAATTTGACGTCGAACTCACTTGAATCCTGAGCGTCATTAGTGATCACGATCTTCGCGGCATCCTCGACTCCCCAACCTGGATTGTCGATGGTATAGAAACGACCCTTAGCCAACGGGACGCCTACAGTATCCGTCGAATCACAATCACGCGATGTTCCGCCTGAATCTGTTATTGTGTTACGCAATTTGGCCGTAATAGCCACACTCGAAGATACATTAAAGATAAACACGACCGCTTTGGCCCCTGATTGAAGAACAGGACCTAAAGAACCGATAGTAATTATCTTCTCAGTACCCGAGGACGCACCGGCCGCATACGTTACACTCGTATTAACAGCGTGTCCAGGAGCGGCCATCTACTTAACTCCCCATAGTGACTATAGCAAAAAATGGTACAACTTCAGCCGAGAGGTCTGTAGTATTAGCCACCTCGTCCAAAGCCGCAGCATCTGCACCGGCCTCAAAAGCTTTCATCTTCGCGGCACTAGGGTCCCAAGCCCAAACATAACCGGTCTCGGAATTGCCCGCTAGAATCATATCAATCGAAGCGCTTGTACCGTTTGCCCCAAGTTCGGCAGCCGTGATAGCCTCTCCGTTTGTCGGATAAGAGGAATCGGGAGCAAATGTCCCGGTCACCTTAACCTTGTTTTCACCTTCCCATCGACCGTTTTCCCCGGCGTGTATACGCTCTCGGGCTACGATCGTAAAAGTAAGAGCCATGTTAAATCCTCCTTACAACCCAAATGCGATGAAATTAACGAGCTCAGCTGAGAGATCTGTCGTATTGGCGACTTCGTCCAATGCAGCCGCATCAGCTCCGGCTTCATACATTTGGATCTTCCCTGTGGCCTTGTCCCATTGAGAAACGTAACCATTAGTAGAAGCTCCTTCAGTCTGAAGATGAGCTAATTCGAGACCGAACTTGAAATCTCCATACACGACCGCTTCACCGTTTGTGGGGTAAGAGCTGTCAAATGTGATCTGTCCATAAACCATTGTAAATGATTTAGGCAGAGAAACTCTTTCTGTGACTGTAATAGTGAGAGCCATAACATTAAACCCTCCCAGTTACGCTGAGAATGCAGTCATGCCAGTCCAGTAGAAATGCGTCTTCTCATGGGCCAGTTCGACTCCAGCTTCAGTAAGGAACTCATCCTTCCTTGCATCATCGCCCTTGCTCTGACGATGGACCAAGAAAGACGTGTCATCAATGTAGCGATAACGAATGTTGTTCAGATCCAGGCCCAGTAAGACACCGCGCCAACTAGAGATCTGATTAAACAACGGGTGCATCTTAAGGAACAGAGTTCCGAACGGGGTAACATACTGCTGAAGTTTCATCCCGTATACAGTCTCTGCAGGTCCAACACTGATAGTAGTTTTGTTCTTAGCCAACTGATTAAGAACGTTGATTGTGGTAGAACCACACAATGCGAGTTTCTCGGTAGACCCGAAACGGAAGGCCGCTTCAAGCTGCGTATCAATAGTCGTCTCAGATACGGAACCCGAGAAATCATTAGTATTCGTAGAAATGTAGTTTTTAACGCCCTTAGTCATACGACGAACCATACCATTTGTGGCATCCGTGGCCTCAGCCTGTTCACCGAATATAAAAGCTTTCTCCATTTCAATCGAATGCTCTTCCAAAGCTTCTCTCTTGGATCGCATATACTGAGACTTCGTCCTAAGACGGGTCTTCAATGCAGTACGAGTAATGAAGAGAGGAGTTCTGAAAATTTGCGTATAGTTAGTCACAACGCTCGGTGCGCGCCTTACAGACGTTCCAATCGAGTCACCTTCCGTATACGCTTTACCAATCACGATCAAAGTATCGTTGTCGTTAAGTGCCGCAGCGGCAGTCGAACCCGAAGATCTTTCCACCGTTACGCTTGTGGCAACGACCTGATCTGCAGTTACCCGCATAACCTCATCCGTTCTCAAGTTGAGAAGAATATGGTTTTTGGTAAACTGCTTAGTTGGAGTAGAGCCTGCATCATCGATCGTAAACGTGGTAATGCCCGTAGCATAACCTGAACCTTCGTTAATCGTGCAGGTCTGCTCAGGAGTCTCCTGTTCAAAGATCTTAAATTCTGGATCTTCTGCTCGCTCCTTAGGGAGCTTAGAAAGTAAAGCCGTTAGTGGGGCCGAACCGTTTGGCCACAGATGAAGAATTGCCGTTCTATAATCTTTTGGCCTCTCATCGGTGGAAAACGTCCCTGTCCCAAGAAGTCCTAATGTAGCCATGATTTACCTCTTGGTCTCAAGAGACAGCCGAGCTAAAAATCTAGAAGCTCTGCTACCTCATCTTCGTTTGACGTTCGTCCATTTGCACTCGATCGAGATCTAATCCCTGGTTTAGTGCCGATCGTATCGGCAGGGCGACCCCTACGTGTGGGAGTGTTCTCTTGCACTCCAGCCAACAGAGAGTCTACGGTTTCCGATACCTCCTGTAGTAAATGATGAGGCGCCCTATCCGGTTGCGCCGCACTCACTTCTTGGGTGATCTTCCCAACTAACTCCATAACATTCGTGTGTCTTGGGTACTTCTGTTGATATAGATTCACAAGTCCAACATAATAGTTTGCACGTTCTTCTCGTACTTGTAACGCTTTAGCTACAGCTTCATCGATATTACTCGTATCCTGATAATTCTGAGGCGTATTTGTGGCTAAATGCCCCATGATTACATCTACCGCTTGTTGAGCGGCGGCCGACATCATGGTAGCGTACATTTCTTCTGGATTATTTTCAAGCTTCTCTACATCTTCGCTCGTAAGTCGACTAAACCCAGGAACCACTAGGTCTTCTACGTCCGCCTCCTCCGAAGTTTGTTGCGGGACTTCCGTAGCTGCTTGCGATGCTTCTCGCGCAACTGGTTCAGATACCTCTGCGGCCGGAACTTGGGGACTTTGTGACGGCTGGCCCGTAATCGTACGAAAAGAACTATCCAGACCATCCTCTAAGTTCTTTATCGAGTCTTCCGGCGACCCTTGGACTTCGGCTTCACCCGCTTCGTCATCTTCTTTAGAGCTTTGTACAGGGCTTTCTTCGACCTTTTCCGGGATACGGTCTTCGGTTGTCGACTCCTCTTCGATAGACTCCCTTTCCTCATCTTCTATGCCCTCTTCAGGTTCACCCGCTTCCTCACTTGGGGGATCTTGATTAAACATATCCCCTAGGAAATCGTTCATTCCCTCTTCTATAGCGTCATCAGCTACAGGTTCCATGTCACTACCAGGAACTTGTGCGTCATCAGGTGTACGAGGAACCTCAGGTGCCATAGCCATCATTATTCTCCCTTTCTAGAAGTTCGGCAGTTTTTCTATTCTCCATTTCATCTTGAATTCTTTCATCTTCCATAATCTTATAAGTCTCTCGTATCGTATAAGGGACACCAAATACCTGTCTAGCCCCCGCTAACACGCCAACTGCATGATTATGTTCCGCTTTATCGGTATCTGTTACCACTTTTGCTAGAAGACGCCGATTATATACAGGTAAACCGTGCTCTTCCATATACGTTTGGAGTAAATGAAATCCAGAATGTCGCTGTAAAGATTCTATCGCTTTACAACAATCCTCATCCAATTCCATTATTCGCTCCTACGTCTACGGGCGGACGAACTTCCTTATTACCGGTTACCTGATCCGCGCCTGACCCTGTATTTTGAGGTCCACTAGGACCCGCTCCTCCACCGACGGCTCCGCGTTGACCGTCGGGGAAGAGCATCTGCGTGGGAGGCGGACCCTGCATCCGTATATAATCTTCAGGAGAACGAAGACCACTTTTTCTAAAGCCCTCAATGACCATTTTCTGTATATCAAACACTTGAGCCAATCCTGGTACAGATAGTACAGTCTTGATAGTTTCTAGAAGCATTCGAGCTTGAGATGACTGCTCCGATGGAATATCTCCCTCGAAAGCGGGGAATAAATATCGACCCTGGACGTCAGCTGGTCCCACATTTAAACCGCCTTCCTCGTCACCCATTAAAAACTTGACTTCTTCAGGTGTAAAGAACTTAAGTTTACGCCCTAATGTATTAACATATATTTCTTCCGTCATAAACTGGCGATTATTCATCACCATTTGCATAACCATCGGGGCTAATGCGTTAAACCAAAGAAGCTGGGCCAATGTCTTCCCTCGACCGGCGCCTAATCTTTGTGTAGAAGAGATCTCCGTAGCTGACCTACGTCCGGCTTCAGGAATGCCTTGTTGATTGTCTGACGTTGCTCCCACTCTCTGCATCAAATCCATGACAATTCTAGAGTCTTCTATATGACGCCCTGTTACGTCCATGATGGGTAACTGCTGTATAGCGTCTCCTACTGGATCTCCATACGCTTCAGGTTTCATACGTATAATGCCCGCAGGATCTGAACTAAGAACGTCTGCCATAACTACGCGAGATGGGTCTACAATTAGCTTATTCTGTATCGCCCTACGAACATTAGCCCAGTGAGAATTCAGTAGCCAGTCAAAATGCTCCTGAAGGCCGCTTAACATATCCACCATGCCTGGAGTAGCTATATGGTGAGAATCTGGATAAGGTTCAGCAGCGGCATACGGGAACATTCTATGGTCATTCTCTTGTGGATGAGCTCTAACTATAATGGCATCATTTACGAGCCAGAAGGTCCACTTTTGGGGCCACTTAGAATTTGATAAAACGCGTCCTTTATCGTCTTTTAAATCACTAGGTATAAGATCAATAACTACCTGGTCTATGACCATAGGTTTAGAATGCTTATCAATCGTCTTAAGTAAGTGATTACTTGTACGAGAGTAGTGTGACGAATCCTCGGTTCCCTTGTCAGGAAACTGCGCTTGGGCAGGAGAGCTCTTACGAGCCTCTTCTATGTTAATATAAGGATTATCAGGTGAACCATCAAAAGCATCCACAGTACGAAGAAAAGTGACAAGGTTGGTGAATGACGTATGACCTGCAAATTCCCCTTCTTGTAGATCTGTAAGAGTAACTCCCGGATCGTGCCAAAACTCACGCGGATTAATGACATTGACTTTGTTTCCTTCAAAGAGAGTTTCAAAGTCACTTCTATCTTCTTTTCCTTCGATAGATACCGGCGTACCAAAGAACTCGATCTTCTTAATCTTCTTCGCTACTTTTGTAATTCTTTGTACCTGTTTTAAGTAGTCGGTATGTAAGACCATGCGGCCGAGCACTAAGGCATCTCTGAGAGCTAGATAGAGACGTACAAATATCTTTGCTTGATCCATTTGGGCATCGAGCACTAGTTCAGATGCTTCAGCTGCCCGAGCATGCTCGATGTTGCGAGGGGGCACAGGAAAGATCGGATCTCGTTGCGTGAATGTTGCAAGGAGAAAGGTCAGTTGAGTTTGAACCTGAGCAAAGCTAACTGGTACAACTAGCTTAGATACCCCGTGCTCGGCCTGAGACTCACGATCATCAGTATCTTCAATCCTCCACGCGCGATAAAGATCTTCGGCTCTATCCCAGTCTCTAAAATTCTTCTGGACGAGATTCTTGGAGGCCGTCTTACGATCTTTTATAAGCGTAAGGACACGTTGATGTAGAGTGCTATTAGGCGGTAGCGAGACGCTTTTCATATTCGGCTAGTTCCCTCTGGATCGGTTTCGTCTGGTTGTCCTCCGTGGAATGGATAGTATCATCCAAAGCAGAGGCAAAACACAGAGCAAATTGATGAGCGTCCATAATATGAGAATATTCATTTTTGTTAATAACGTCTAGAGTCTCACCAGTACTGGTTGATTTCTTCCGATGATACCCTCCAAGAAACCCACCTTCTATAAGAGAACAATCTGGATCATGTTGATACGCGGCCTCTCCAGTAGATGGATCGCTTCGTGTTAAGGCTCCTTTTATAGCATCGTGTCTAACGACCATAGAAGAGACAGCCTTTCTAGGGCTATATAAACCAGCTCGCTTCATAGCCTGTACAGTACTATACTGATTCGAAGTTAACCTTTCTTTAGTATCGAAACATTGTTTATCTACAGCGTCTCGATAACCCGACCCTGGCCATTTACTTTTACAACTGGCGAGAATAGCTTCCGTAAAATCTGATAGAGCCATGTCCGCCTCTAACCATTCTGATAGAACTCTGGTGAGGGTCTTATTCCGTTGGAGCGCCACACAACCAAACCATCTGTTAAGGGGCCCGACGTCCCATCCCCGAACAATCGGTATACCTGGCCAAGGTTCTAAGGTTTCATTACTTCTATGTTTATCCCTAAAGTATTCGGGGTATAACCTAACTCCTTCATGTACGATCCAGTGCATCTTATATTCTCGAAGCCAAACACGTTCTCCATACTGTTTTCGCTCCGAGTCTTCCCACTCTCTACAATCTTTTGAAGGGTCAGCGAGATATTCTATTTCTACAATAGCAAAACTTTTCTTGTTCTCTCTCCATCTCATACCCTTCTGAATAGATGCTAACGTAACAGCCGGTTCGAACTCTCCGTCGGCGATACGTTGTCTAGCATCATCATTATCTGTATTAATCACCGATCTTAGTCCCGACTAGATCCGTTCTATCTGTACAAAATTCATAATAATATCCGGGCTGTACAGTACTAACTATAGTAAAACGCCCAGACTGTTCTACTGTCGGCATAGCGGCTGCGAAGGCTTTTTCTTGATTTCTCCAGAATGCAAATTCGTCAAAGAAGACCGCAGAACTCGCAAATTGGCGGAGCTGGTCACTCCCTTCAGGCACTCCAACGATTCTAGAACGGAGTTCGGGGAAACCGAGTAAGCAATATTTGCTGTACTTTTTTGGTTTAAAGGGAAGAAATTCAGAGGGAATGTGGTCATATATGAATTCGCACCTCTTGACCAACTCATCACTATTTTCCTCCTTTTTAGAAACCAAAAAAACTAAGCGGTTCGTATTAAACATCGCAATCTGAAGATGTAACCAAATAAAGAACCAACTCATCATCATTCGACGAGACTTATAAATCGCTAGAAGCCGCCGCCTTAGCCAAACTTGATACAACGTAAAAAGATAATCATATTCTGGAGCCTTCTGAGGACCGCTTAGCGGCCTGGAAGGGTCTTCAGTATATACTATATCTTTCCAACCTTGCCAAGCATTATCTCGATATAACTTAAATTGCTTGGCCTTGCTCTCCATCTCCGACGGCGCTGTACTCAGCATCTACCGTAGCCTCCTCAGCTATACGTTTCTGCTCCGCAGTCTCTTTAGCCTCGAGATAATCAATAAGATCTTTAACGCTATGTTCCTTCTCTTTCTCAGGTTCGGTATTTCTAGCAAAGCCAGCGCGATCTAAAACATCTTGAGAAGCTCGAAGTTTAACTGCATCTGAATCGGCCACCGTCATAAGATTAGCTATTTGTGTAATAGCCTTATTGCTTAGGCCTAATAGACGTTGTTTAGCCAGTTCTCGACCCAACTCATTCGTGATCCTAGAGATCTCGGACCTTATAGCAGGACGCTTAAGTATATCTCTAACGCCTTCCTCGGACATAGAGAAGCGTCTAGCTATTTCGAAGGGACGAGCGCCTGCCGCGTGTAGGAATATGATTAATCCGTTACGGCCATTAATTGAAGAGTCTTGGATTTCTAGACCTTCTACGAGATTATCAACGTCGAATTCCATAATAGGCTCCAAATACTTCTGGAGGTATAATAGACCTCCTTAGTGTAATGTACACTAAATCATACAAGAAGTCAAGCGTTTCTTAGTAATTTCAGACATTTCAAGACAAATTATAAAATGTCTGGATTAACCAGATTATACTTGACTCGTATATCCATATAGGGTATAATATAATTATTGTTTGGGCCACTGGCCACCTCTGAAGTATTCTCTTGAAAGGAGAAACGTAATGGGTTTAGTGATTGAGGAAGTAGAAGTAAAAAAGGACGGTAAGACGTTAGACGCAAGAGCCGCCGTACCAGTAATGTCTCTGGACGAAGAAGGTCTAAGAGCCGGAGTCGACCACTTTGGAGGTGGAGATAAAAACTCAGGACTTGCTAAGATTATAGGCTTTGCTAACTCGGCTGTTCGTGTAGCCGAAGCGGGAAAGGTTCGAACTGGTACCGATCCTGTTAAAGCCGCACGGAATAGTGTTACAAAACTTACACCAGAAGCTAGGGCAGCTCTACTTGCGGAGCTTTCTGCCGAGATGTAATATAGACGTAGTGATCTCTCACACCTGGGTCACACACGTCTAGCCCCTGGGGAGGTCTCGGTCCCTCCCTGGGGGTTTCTAGGAGGCATTATGAAGGAAATAGTCGCTTTCTTTGGACCTGCTCATTTGTATAAACGCTATAAAATTAAGACAGAAACAGAATCCGACATAGAGTTGCGCTGGATAGCCCGTATAGATGATATCCAAGACCTGTATAATTTAAGATATATTTTTAAACTGGACGAAGACTCGGAGTCCGAAATGTGGACCGCCTTCGAGCACTCCATCCAAAGAGGCCACATAACTTTCTCTTTCTCCCCGACGACTCCCATAATGATACCTCCTCCTATTCCACTTTTCTAAATCCCGAAAAATAAAAATATTTATTACACCACCTTATTGATTTCCACCGGCCCCCCACCCCCTTGGGCAAAACGCATTTTTTAGCTAACTTAGCTAATCTAGCCGAACTAGTCATGTTAGCCAATCTAGCCAACCTGGCCATGTTAGCCAATCTAGTCGAATTAGCCATGTATACAATACACCACGGACCCAGTTCCATTGTATACAATACACGATATACAGTATGCACATTACGCGAATTCGACCCTCGCCTTTTCTTCGCCTAGCCATGTATGCAATTCTCGTGCCACTCCTGGAGGATAGATTAGCCAATCTAGCTAATTTCGCGTGTCCATTTCTCGTGTATCGTTCCATGTTTTTTTGAGTTTTCCACAACAAAATGCGAATTACCCCTTGTTTTTTGGGATTTTTTCGCGTAAATTAAAACATATGATTTAGTGTACATTACAGAAAAGGTCAAAACAGTTTGGGGAGTGAGGCGCGGAAAGGAGAAATTTGAACATGAAAAAAGACGCCTTGGCACGAACGCATAGCATTATCAACATTCAGAATAATTGGAAAGTTCTGGAAAAGGACGGCCGCCCGGTGGCAGTAACCACTGAGGCAAAATCCAGGGACGAATTTGGGTATATTGTGTCCCATGGGTATGGCCGCCCTTTGACCTTGCCGCCAGAAATTATGGCTGACAAGGACTTCAATTTGGACGACGAGGAAGACGTAGCCATCTTCACAAATTATTGTGTAGAGATGGCGAGGGGCTGTTCCAGCCTCAAAGTCTTCCTGCAGAAAATGTTCTCCGGTCTTAATGTGGCCGCACAGCAGGACACGCGGAACCAGTCGCTGGCATCATTGGAAAAGAGAATCGCCGATTTAACGGCTCAGCGTGATGCCCGAGTCGGCGAAAAGTCAGCGACCGAAGACGACGGAACTTGGACATAACCTAACTACTCACCTAACCTCACTCCCCAGGGGCCCTGGCTACCACAGCAGGGCCCTTTTTTTTAGCCCCCTTTTTTATCTATACTAAGGAACATGGTCAGGATAGTTAAGTTAATTGTTCGGGACCGGTAGACTTAATACAGCCTAGCTATGTCTCTAGAGACCAAGCAGAGACTTTTATCTATACTAAGGAAGATGCTTATAATAGGACTAATTATTGTCCGGGACCGGTAGACTTGAACTCCTCTATCTATACTAAGGAAGTTGGTCAGGATTTACGGGAACGCGTCTAGACAAACTAAGACAGACCCCTACAATGTTCTCTAATGTTCTACATCAAGGGAGAAACCCTAAACCATTGAAATCATTACAGATAGCCCAATGTTCTACGCTTCTACATTCTCCCACACGCACATGAGGAGGGGGGAGATACCCCACACTTCTCATATAACTAACGAAGAGTATACACAGAAATATACGACAAGTAGATAGCTAGTTCTTTCTTTATATTAGAATATATATATTAAGATTTATATTGTATTTTATATGTATTTGTCTTAATACTATCCAGGCGGGTCAATGAGAAAGTAGAAATGTAGAAACAAAAGGTAAATTCAACAATTTCAATGGGTTATTGTTTCTACCATGAGAGAGAACATGAGAGAATATTGTATGTATTTGTCTAGACTTACTCGATGGAATTTTGGGCGCGATTCTATTTTACCTACTAAATCAATTACCTTCTAAAATGAGCCTAGTAGGCTTGACATTTGGGCGCGATTTGTGGTAAAATGTGGAGTATTAAGAAGCAGAAGTTATCTTAGACCGAAAGGAGGTGAAAAACAATGTCTAAAGTAAAAGTAGAAATGGAATGCCAGGAGTGTCAAAGGCACTTCAATCGGACCTGGGTCAAGGGGCCTAGAACTGATGTAAAGTGCCCTAGATGCAACGGGTACGACGTTGAAGTTATTTCTTACTCCACGGTAATTGATTTAAGCACCGTTCCGAAGCCAGAGAGTAACTCTTAAAATTCACACCTAGTCGGTTTCTAGTATGTCTCTAGAGACCGACTAGGAAAGGAGAAGAAGATGGATATTAGTATAATAGCCATTCTGACGGTAGGAATAGTCGGATTGGTTGGCTGTACCACAACTATGATATACATGATACAGCAGAAGCTCCGAGGACTCAAGGAGACCTGTGCGCACCTAGAGGGTGCGATTGTGGCCGTTGATATTCTTCTTACGGCCCACAAGGAGGAGAAACATGGATAATATACCTACTAAAGAGTGTCCTAACAAGTGCCAGATATGTCAGGATACCATGAGCGATGCGCAGGAGTTTTACGACTTCCGCGCATTCACAGGAAACTGGTACGACGGTTGTGTTTCCTGCTGGCGCGCTCATGGTGTTGGCCTTGGCGTCGGCAAAGGCCAAAGGTATGAGCGGCAAGAGGACGCCAAGTCTGATCCGGCATTCCTACAAACCGCCGGTGGTATAATAACAGATATTGAAGGTTCACAGGTGGGAGTTGACAACTTGTAAACGGTATGGTATAATAACAGATATTGAGAAAACCGTTTACAAGTTAAGGAGGAAAGATGCAAAGGCCAAGTGTATGTGGTGAGTGCCAATCATTTCTTCACTCACCACAGACTATAAGTCCCTATTCAGGGTCCTGTAGTTATTGGGAATCCAGACGAGCAAGTGGCTATACATCTGGATTCTGTACTGTGAACGCTCGAATGTCCGCGTGTACACAAGGGCTTATGGCTAGCCCAGAGCGGATAATTCGAGTTAAAAAA
>Ga0208030_1000193_pt1 | contig 45461 bp, 39 predicted proteins | sample MalvirDeepMed_M9_FD_184246 | JGI IMG/M metagenome (GOLD analysis project Ga0208030, IMG submission 184246) | Marine viral communities from the Global Malaspina Expedition - Malaspina viral metaG DeepMed_M9 (SPAdes) (version 2) | ecosystem: Environmental > Aquatic > Marine > Oceanic | place...
ATATATCTTTAGACGTTCTTTATAGTGTCTGTAGGTATGGTTTTTATATTTTTTCCAACAGATGTCGTCTGAGATGTCGTACAAACGTGCTTTTTCTTTATGTTTGGACTTCCGAAGTTGCCTACCGATTGATTGTAATACACGGATTCTTGACTTAGAAGGGGAAGCAAAGACAATGTTGTGCAGTTTCCTGATAGAGATGCCTGTTGAAAAAGTTCCATACGATGCGACGATGATTGCATTGTTTTTGTTCTCCATTGCTTTTCGTATCTTTTCTCGTAATTCGGTTTCTGTTCCGCCATAGATAAAAAATACGTCTTTTTCGGGACAATTTTCTTTTATTTGTTCATATAGTGGTCTACCATGCTTTGCTACATACTGAAACAACACAAGAGTGTTACCCTTTAAGGACTTAGACAACTTAGTTATAAAATTATTTCTTGCATCACACTCCATAATAGCACTTATTTCTTCTTGGTATGTTACTCGTTTATATTTCTGTCTAAAATCGTGTGAATGTTTTAACAAAATACACTCAATCTCAAAATCAGATAGTATTTCTTTTTTTATAAGATCACTTGTTGATGCAACTTTATAAACCAAACCAAATAAGCCTTCAATAATTAACTTATGACATTGTGTACCGTCAAGGGTGCCTGTTGTACCAACTCGATATTTACAATTACCAAGTTTAGTCATAATAGATGTAAGAGACTTTGCTTTAAACAGATGACACTCATCACCAAATACAACACCAAAATTATCAAAATATTTTTTCTCCATTTTATGGATAGACTGCCATGTAGATATTACTACCCGTTTATTAGGGTCTATTTTGTCTTTACCGGCTGTAACTGTATGACACTCTTTTGAAACATCCCAATCTTCGTCACCACTTGAATAATCTCCAAAATCGCTATGCATTTGCGATACCAAGGAAGTGGTGGGGACGATAATAAGAAGTTTTTTAGAGGGGTCAAGGGTATCACTGTAGTATCTTAGAAGTGCGTATATCATTAAAGACTTCCCCGACCCTGTTGGAGACAACAAAAGACATCTATCATTGTTTATTACATGAGAAACAGCATCAATTTGATGATTCATCGCAAGAATCCTGCCCCCATTTATCTGAGGTTTAAGATAGTTATTAATATAATTTTTAACTAAGTCATAACTTATTGCTCTATGTGGTTTGGGGCAGTACCCATCTATTTCGTATCCACGATCACTACAGAATCTGTAAAGATAGTCATATAACCCAACATATAATTCCTGTGTATGGATATTAAACAATTTGATCTTACCATCCCACCGTCTACTTTTGTATGAGGGCATATATTTAGCGCCAGGAACCGTAAAAGTAAAAAACTGTGATAACTCTTTAATTATACCTCTATCATCACACTCAACCTTAAGGTTTACACTATCTTTTTCGTGTACCTTTATCATTATTAAAAACCACCTGAGGTAAATTTTCTCCATTCAATGGCATTTCTAATCTTCCAGTGTCTTGTGTTAAGTTCTTTTAGTATTTCTTCAAGAAATTCTAATTTTACTTCATGATATGCAACTCTATCTCTAACCAGTGACAACTCTTTGTCAGAATCAAGATAAATGTTCATGTCTTTTTTAAGAACATTCAGTTGAAACGGCTCCCACCCATGCTCATCCAATGTTTCCTTGTCCATTTTACCAGTATAATATTCCCATTTTAGACGATATAGAATATTTTTCTCTGATATCAGTTTCCTTAATATTAGTTTTTCATCTTGTAACAGGTTTAAATACTTGTTATGAAGTTGAGGTAGTTTCATTGATTCGACATCTAGTTCCGTACCATCAATATCAGCATCTTCTTTAGACATTTTTTTGATTTTGTCAAAATCCATACACATTCTCCATGATAAACTTCTTAATGTTTATTATACCACAATGGCTTCGTCAAATCAACTTTTTTATAGTTTTACAACCGAATAGGAATCAAATGCAAATGTAACATCAACATTTAAAGCCTCTAAATCTGTTACTGCACTGTCAAACTCCACTGCACCTAAAGAAGAAGGCCAACAATCTTTAAAAGTTATTTCCACATTTGGATTCATACCGTTTGTTAATATAACAAGTCTTGCATCTGATTTATGATCGGATTCTGGAACTATAACCTCTCTAAAATCTTCAAAAGCCGATATGTCCCTCATCCAATCATGAATCGCTCTCCAGTTTTCCATATCTTCATCAAGTAAAAACCTAATGGTTAAATCACCATATGTTGGTTTGCTAACTATTTCTTTAATGTCTGCAAACATGTTTGGTCGTTCTATTGGTGATAAATCTATGCTAGGTAAATTTACTGCTTGACAAAAATATGTAACAGCAGGAACTCTACCAAGATAAAATCTAAAACATGTTGGATGAAGATAACTAGTGTTGCTAGGTTGTCTTACATTTATGTCTGAAGATGTTGGTGGAACGCCTGGAAGATCAGAACCTGTAATGCCAGCGGTTATCGCCATATTACTTTAGACCTAAAAACCCTTCTGCACTGGTGCCAGTTGCTCTAACTCTGGAAATTCCAATCGGGTAAACTACACCTGCTGTAAGGTTTATTTTGCAGTTTGTCCCACCGTTACCATTGTGCATGGGGTCAATGTAGGCGGTGCCACCAGTATTAACTATAAAACCTTTATACCCATATTCACCAGTGCTGTCGTGCGGGGTTATTGTTTCTACTCTACTATACATGTCATATGCCATTTGTTTTATAAACTCCTATCTGATGTTAATTAAAAACTTCTACTCAGTATTTATACAAAAAAGGGGTGTTCCCGAAAGAACACCCCAATTTTGAATTTAATAACTATTAACCAGAATTAAGCGGTTAGACCACCGTGTAGTGAGTCAACACGGAAAATTCTGTAGTATTGATTTCTACGGTTCGCGGTACTGTCTGATGGATCAGAGTAACTAGCACCAACGAATGGGTTGTTTACCAATCCATATCGAGTCTTGAAACCAATCTTAGGTTGGAAACTGTTCTCACCAACTGCACGTACCATTTGTAGTGGAACGTATGGGCAGTAGAATAGACCAGCATCGTAAGCACCTGAACCACGATAACCAACAACAACATAGTTAATTGAAGCATATGGGTCAACATAGACCTTAATGCGACCACCACCGATAGTACCTGCAAGGGTATTACCAGCATCATCAACATTTAGGTTTCCAGCATCACCACCAGATAGTTGCAGGAATCCACCCATTGCGAGAGCGGAAGCAACATCTGAGGAACATAGAACTATGTTACCTTTACCACGACGTGTATCTTTAGCAATTTGGTTTGCTTCACGTTCGATTTGGAACAATAGACCACGGAAGCGTTCTGCACTCCATCGACCATCTGAGTCCAATTGTACATCGTAAATACCACCGATACTAGTCGCAGCCGTAGCACCGAAGTTTGCAGCACTAGCACCCAGAGTATCTGAGTCACTAGCACCACAGAAGGTTAGGTCGCTATTTTGTGCACCAAGTTTAGCACCAACGTAAATCGTTCGGATAACCTCACGATTGATTTCAGAAAGAACCTGAGTACTAAGAATATTAGCAAGTTCAGTTTCTGCATCAAGACCGTGAACTGCTTTCAAATCTTGAGCGAGTTCAGTAGTGTATTCTGCTTTCAAAGCACGTGATTTTGCTGTAACTGATGTACGAGCAATTTCGAATGCCATTTGATTGAACGCAGTTTCACCTTCAACTGCAGTCGTGCTCATACCACCACCGGGCTCAGCAGCATTTGTTGCACCAAGTCCCTGAGTTGTACCTGCACCCAATGGGTCAGTATCATCAGCACCATAAGCGGCTGTTGCACCACTAAAGTCAGTGTCAATATTGATTGGCCATGCTTCTGTACCACCTTGACTTGTATATTTTGCTTTTAGTGCAAAAATAAGTCCAGTAGGTCCAGTCATTGGTTGAACACCACATATGTCGTATGCCATCAAGTTAGGCATCGCACGACGTACTAGTGAAATTAATACGGGATCCCAAGTTGCAACACCACCAGTTGTAGGTGCGGCTGCGATTTTATTAGCAGGTTGCTCATAAAGCACATCTGCTGCCATTGCTTGCTCTTGATTTTCGAGCAAGATTGCTGTTACGTTTCTCCGATAGTGATCTCTAATTGGTTCACAATCAACGTGATCCAAAATTGGTGACCATTTTTCCTTTAACTGCTCAGCAATAGCAGTGGGATCGGGTGCGAATTCATTGATAAGCATATTTGATTCTCCTCTAAGTTACTTATCTTTTATTTATAAAAGAATTATTATTTAAAAAACATATCATAATCAATAGTTGTTGTGTTTACTCTCTCTGTCCATGTATGCAGAGTATCTTTTTATTTCCTGTGACAAAAACTTAGCATCTCCTGATGTATCTTCAAGCATAGTATCTTCTTCTCCAAACTCGTTAAGAAGACTACTTGCTCTTGAAACTTGTGGTTTAGCACCAAAATAAGATTCTTTTAAAACATTCAATTTATTTCTAAATTGGTTAGTAGTTCTATATTCAATACCTTCTGCTAATTTTGCTAGTTTTTCTCTCTGTGTATGAACAAGACTGTTAGAAACTTCATTGAACACCTCTGAACAGTCAGCATTACTTAAAGATCTATTAAGTGCAACATTCTTTTGAATTTCTTCATTAACTTTACTTTCAAGTTCACCAATTTTATCCTCTAGGTCTGTTACTACATCATATTTTTCGTCGGGCATGTCAATATAGTGTGCTTCAAATAGGTTCTTAAGCCCCATCATGAAACTTTCAGCGATATCAGATTTAATACCACGATCTAGAGCAACTTGATTTTCACTAACCCATTCTTCTACAACATAGGAAAGATAGTCATCAAGAGATTCGGTTAGTTCAGACTTGTTTGCTTCTATGGCCTCTGCAAGTTTATTGGATGCTTGAAATTCTAGAGCAACAGCAATATCTTTAACCCTTGCTTTTACAGCAGTTTCGAAAATTGTTCTTGCTTTTTCTTTAAAACTATTAGAAAGTTGCTCACCCCTGAACAAAGCATTCATATCATCTAACTCACCACCGATACTATTGATTGCTTCCTCAACATCGAGTTCAAAATTTTCTTTCTTAGTTTTATTAGTTTTAATCTTTTCTGTATCATCAACATCTTGATCATCGGCATCAGATGGTTTAGTAACATTTTTCTTAGTTTTCTTGGTAGGGTCCTTAACCTTTTTAAGATCAGGAGTGGGTACTGTTTCACCACCAGAATCTTTTTCTGCATCATAAATAACTTCATGCTTTTCAAAGAGTTCTTTGGCAAGCGTAACAGGGTCTGTTTGACTATTAGTGGACATTAGTAATCTCTCCTTAAATCCTTCTTACAGGCTTATGTTCATATACATTTATATATATAAAGACTCATATTTTTGATAAAAAATCAACAAACGCAAATAAAACTTTATTTTCTCTATCTTCTTTATTGGGGGCATTCTCAATCAAATTTTTATAGCATTCAATAGTTCTGGATTTTAGAATACCATTATCCCAAATCCATTCCTTACCTTCCATAATACCATTAACAAACGCATCGGGTGCAGATGGGTCTGATACAATATCTACCGCAGACAGTATAAAGTCATCTTGAACTTCATTAATACCGTCTTTTTCTTTTAAAGAACCCATACCACGTGAAGATACACCAATACAAACTCCTTCATCGATAAGATTTTTACAAATGTTACCCATTGGAGTTTTTGTCATGACTTTTGCACGACCATAGATATCATTACCATCTTCCCAAAGATCTTGGATAACATGTGATACCTTATCAAGGTTTACAGTTGGTCCTTCAGGGTGACCTAACTCACCAAGGGCACGTCTTTTGTCAACGTACTCTTTCTTATACCTTCTTACTTCATTCACCAAAGTCTTCTTGGGATAACTTCGACCATTTTTATTTTTCTTTTCAGATTGCATAAAAATGCCCTCAATAAAATAATTGGAGTTTCCTTCTCCATTATCCTCTTTAAGAAGTTTGATATTATCAAGGTTGGTTTCTGTAATTAATAACATTATGTGTTATCGCTTGATGTGTTATCGCCTGGCGGCTGTGGTGGGAATGTATCTCCACCATACCATTGAAGTAACCACAATAAATCATCGATGTCCCATACACCACCACCAGGCTGAGGCATGCCCCATGACGCCATCACGAATTCCAATAGTAACTCCCAGTTAATATCCCCATTTGCATTCGTAAATTGATCTTGAATTTTGGTCCACCATGCGTCAGGGTCATCAGTTTGAACACCTCCGATACCAGACACACCCAATTTAGGCTTTCGTGCAGCACCTACACCTGCACCTGATGGAGAAAATGGACTTTGTTCACAAAGACAATTACCTAACCTTCTTTTAAAACTTTCATTTTGCGGCCAGTTGTCTAATAGGTCTAATAAATCTTGCATAGCGTTGGGGTTATTGTCCCAATCAGCAAGAACATCCTCTAACCTTTGTTGCCATACGCTTTGTCCGTTAGGTTTAGCCGCTGAAATTGATCCAGGCCTGACACTTCCTATCTGTGAGCCAGGCAAACCACCACGTGCAGCACCATTGGGTCTAGCACCATTGGGTCTAGCACCATTGGGTCTAGCACCATTGGGTCTAGCACCATTGGGTCTAGCACCATTGGGTCTAGCACCATTGGGTGGCAGACCTTGTTGTTGTCCTCGTCCATTCCGTCGTCTAGATCCTTGTTCTCCAAGAACTCTTGCAAGTTGTCCCTGTGGAAATAGTGACCCCGCTTGCTCGTCAAGTTGTTGCCGACGATGACCAATACCATTAATCTTTTGTAAATAATGTCTGTTTTGAATAGTCATGAATTAATCATTCTCCTCGCCCTCACCTTCGTTATCGTTGGCAGGGTCTTTTTTCCATTCTCGTTCTACTTCATTGAAAAAATCGTCTTTCTTACTATCTTCAAGGTCGTTAGGGCTATCAACACCATACTTTTTCAAGATCCGATCGAACAACGCTCTATACGCTTTTTGCTCAGGACTTTGTTCTTTTTCACTCAAAAATGGTACTGCATTTTCTACTCTAAAACTCCTATCTGCTGAGGCAGGGGTTAAGTCTCTAAGTGTGTCTGCTGTTTTACAAAATAGTAGATTTTCTATCCCTTCTTTTGCAGCATATGCATTTTCATCTAGCAAGTTTTCAACAATTTCTTTGGCGCTCATGTAAATTTATCCTTTTAAGTCCCTTACATTATCTAAATGGTTTAATGAAAATTTTAAGGCTTTCATAAAACCGTGTTTATCTTTATTTATCATTTCTCTTAATTTAATCTTATTTCTTTTATTTAGTGCCTTGTGCATTGTAAGAATGGTATTTGCAGTAGTCTCATCCACTTGCATAGTATCTCCATTATCAAATTCAACCAACATCTCTCTTCTATTATTGTTAACAATGTATTCAATATTATCTAAAACTGTTTCTTCATTTTTTTCTGATGGTGCTCTCATTGCTAGAAGTCTTTCTTTTTCTTGTTTTTTAGCAACAACAAGCATCTTCTTAGCGATTTTTTCAATTTTTCCTTTCATTTTGTTAACTTTCTTTTCTAAGGCTTCTCTTGCAGCATAACTTAATTCATTCTCACTTCTACCTTTAAGAATCTTTTTCTTTATTTTGTCCCTAGCCATCTTTCTGGCCTTTGTGATGAGTTCTTCCTTAGTTTTTCGTCGTTTCTTTTTGCGTTGTGTGGTTTTAGCACGTCTTTTAGCAGTTCTTTTTGCTGCCTTTGCTATATTTCTTCTTCCCTGTATAGAGATTTCATTTAGTTCATTTTCCAGAAATCCGCCCATTTCTACTATATCACCTATTCTACCAGTAAACTCACCAGCATTTAATTCTAAGACATATTTTGCGGGTGCATGTGGATATTTAATTGTAATATCATGGGGTTGAAGACGCTGAACATCGACAACTGTACCCACTTCAGTCATCCATACCACATCTAATGGAATACTTGTATCCTTCATCCAAATGCCATGTCTTGCTGGCTCTTCAAACACTAATAGGATTCCCCTATCAGTGTCCATATCAGTTTCAAACATTAAACCTTTTTGTAATGATTCTGGTGTATTAGCGATTGACACGGTAAAAGTCTTACCACCAACAGTCATGTCAACCGTTTCAAGAAAATTTATGGATTCTTTTACCACCTTCTTTTTTTTCTTTACCTTTTTCTTTACCTTTTTCTTTACCTTTATTTCTTTTTCTTCTTCTTTTTTAGGTTCAGGTTCATCAACAACACCGTTGCTTAAATTTTTTCTATCTCTCCATAAATCATACTGCTTGGTTTTTATGAATTTTTTTGCTTCTTTTTCAGCATTGGTCGGGCCGGGGAACATCTCCCATCGTACATCGTCTATATAAACAGACACTGGTTTATTTTTACCAACACCAATAGTCTTAATTGTGATTAAGACATCGCCTTGTTCAAAGGATTTAAGAAAATACTCCCTATCTTTAGATGGATCAAGAGTCGGGTCGTCTTCTGTACCTTGAACATCTTCTTTATCTGGTGGTGTCTCTGCTTCAGACACCATTCCTTTAGATGAGGTCATTTTTGCATGGTCAATATAAGACAAAGACACCTCAGCAAGACCTTTTTTAGCAATACCCGCTGCCTTATTAAAATCTTTATCTGACAATGCCTCAATTATATCTTTGCTATTAAACAACAATTTTAATACCCCTCATTACCGTCATCGGTAATAATTCCTGACTCTCGTTCCTTTGCTATCTCTTTATCTAGGTCTTTCATTTCTTCTTCAGATTGTTGTAAGATATTTCTTCTTACCCACTCAACCGAATAATATTTGCCAATATAATCATTGACATCACGAAGAATGTTCATTCTTTCTGTTAAAATTTCATAGTCTTTTAATTCTGCAAAGTGGTTGTCACGAACATAGTCAAATTTGATATCGCTTGCGATTTTTTCCCAATCCTCATCTGTCATAATACCTTTAAGAAGGCATTGAGTCTTAAGTAAAGTTTTAAATATATCATTAAATTTATTACGTAATCTATCAATGAATTTCATAAATTTAACTTCATCTCTATTAATTTCTGAAGCACGACCCATACTAAACTGTTCACCCAACTCTAATCTTGTTCTTGGGATGCTCAATGCTTGATATAATTTCTTTTGAAAATATAATACATCTTCCATTTCACCTAGATTTTGACCACCATCAAGAGTTGAAATTTCTGTTCCTTTACCACCTTCTCTTCGTGGTAACCAAAAATCTTCAAGCATAGACATATGTCGTTTATCATCACGGATAGCACCAGTATTAGCATCATAAACCAGTTTATTACGATATTTATTCATTATGGATCGAACGTATTGTTCTGCTTTTGTTTTTGGTAAATTCCCTACATCGATGTAGAAAATCCTCCTTTCTGGTGCACGTGCAATACGGTAAATCACCACAGCATCTTCAATCATTCTAAGTTGGTTTAGTGGTTTAATTGCTTTATGCAAATAACTGATAACCTTTCTATTTTTGCTACTTGCATCATAAAGACCAGAAGTTACATAACAAACTGCTTCTGGAGCAATTTTAATACCAACAGACATTTCTGGTTTTTCTTTAAAGATATAATATTCTTCTGTTTTTTTAATTACCTCAAGTTCTCCACCTTCACCTCTTTTGTCTACTGTTCTTTCTTTTTCTATTTCGATTATCTTCTTTATCTTAGTGGGATCAACATATCGAATATCTTGAATACCCTTTTTTGGTGATTTAGAATCAACAACCATATGATAATAAAGTTTACCATCGATATACCATCTTCTAAAAATTTCAAATCCTTTATTTGTAAAATTTAGTATATGATATATGTGGTCATATTCATCTTGTATTTTGTCTTTAATACTGTCTGAAAGATCTGTTTTATCGAGTGCTAACTGAATACTTTGCTTTTCTTCGTCGTAAACTATTGCCTCGTTACATATATCTTCAATAGCAGATTCACACTCTGGATGGAGCGCCATCTCTCTGTATCTGTTAACAAATTCGACTTCGCTTTTGACTTCTTGATTAAAGTCAATATATGTTCCAAAGTATCCTGCACCGGCATCAATGTATGATGCACCGTCTTCGCTTTCAGGTTTGACAAATGACTTTAGTTCGCTTCTTTTGTCTTCTACAGTCTTTGCGTTTTTTCTTCCGATGCTGAAACCGAACAACTCAATTGGCATAATATAGATTCCTTATGATTTTATTAAATTATAAACCATTTTTAACCACCTGGCGCAGGAGCAATACCCAATGGAGCAGGTACGTCAGTACCTTGAGTAGTGAAGTAGGTGTATTGAAGACTTACTGTAAATTCCATTAGGTCTGTGCTATCATAGGATGTGTCTACTGCACCAATCTCTGATGGCCAACAATGAAAAAACTTATAAGACTTAATTGGTTCACCTGTTCTGTCCAAATGGTCAATATTCCACTCTGGGAATAATGCACCACTAAGATTTAGTTCTTCAGTTGCAACGTTGTCAACCGTCTGGTTGAGGTCATCCATCCATTTTTCAAATGCATTACGTAATTCAAATTCACCATCAGACATAAATGTTAATGACCATTCAGCATATTCTCTGTCGCCAGGCAATTTAAGTTTTCTTCCCCTATAAGGAACCTCAATGGGGGTAATTGTGGTTGATGGAAGTTGTGCGGCTTTACAGAGAAAACCAACTTTGGTGGGTAAAGTTGTATTACCAATATTACCTTGAACCCTAAAAAGGTTATTCCTAACACCACCTTTGGCTAATGCATTTTTAAAATCGTCGATACGCATCTAATTCTCCTAGTATTATTTATAACAACTTTATGAACCTATCTCTGTAAAATCAACACCCTGTGATGTTGCAACAAATGTCAAGGTAATGTAATTAATGGATTTAGTAGGTTTAATAAAAATATCAGCAACAAATTCATTTCTGTCTATTACTGCAGAGGTATTATTACTAGTATCACAGATAACTTTAAAATCAGTAATTCCACGTCTTGTTTGAACATCTCTTAAGAATGGTTCGATCATGCTCTTGAAGTTTGATCGGGTAAATTCATCGTTTTGTTCGAACAATTGATATTTGGCGGCAGTAGAAATCGCTTTTTCAAGTACAATAAACAATCTTCGAACATTTAGTCTATCAAATGCACTTGGTTTAGATAAGAGTGTTTTATCACCCCAAAGAACTGTACCTTCGCCAGGGAATGCAACAACTGAGTTAACTTGATCTTGGTAAAGGTTATCTCTATGTGCTTTTCTAGGATTCCATGCTGGTTTAATAATACCACGAATTTGACCACGATTAAATCCTGCAGGAGAGAACCATGTTTCTGTTGATTCATCTGAACGCACTGCAAGACCTGCTATGTCTGCGTTTAGTGGAACCCATCGATACTTATCGAAATATCGGTCATACATGTACTTCCAACCAGAATCAAGGAATGCATAAGAACTATTTTTGTTCAATTGTGTGTTTCTGAAATGTAAAACATTTTCTTCACATTGTGCTTCATCAAGAGGTGTTTTGGTTGCAAGAACATCTGCTTTTTCTGGTGAAAGAAACACTACGCAATCCTTTCTAGTATCGCATAGGTCAACCAATGCTTTAGCAAGGGTAGGATCAGCAGGGCCACCCAACAAAACATCAACACTGACAGTTTCTGTGTCATAGAAAAGACCGAAGTCAACTGTACCACCATTGGCTGCGGCGACTGTACCAGATGTTTCTCCAGAACCACCTGCTAGACTAAAAGTGGCACCTCCGGAACCGCTTGCGTAGAGTACATCGTAAGTACCACCAGAAACTAATAGATCTGTGCCCCAGTTTTGACTACCACCAGAAACACCTTGGTTATGATTAGCATTTTCTGTTGCCTCATAAGGCTGTGCTAACGCATAAACATATTTTGATTCATTGTTTATTACGTCTGCATAGTAGTTAGTTGTGTTATCTGCGTTTCTTGCATTTGATGCTTTAGAAACCGCATTGTATGTTTCTAGAACTGTACCTTTTGTACCAGAAAATTCTCCATCTTCATCTATAATTGCGATATTTACACCGTCATAAACAGTGTCGATACCAGTAAGGGTATTTGCCCAACCAGTCGTATAGGGCATGTTAGTGGTGAAATAGTCAACATATGTCCAATTCTTATATGCCCCTGCTGATGTACCAACATGGGCTGCGGGTGGGTTTGTTGTGCTGCCAAGAGGGCCAGAGTGACCACCGTCCCACCAAGCAACTTTAAGACTGTTACCTAATGAACCAACATATCGTGCTTGCCATTGCTGACCACCACTACCGCCAGCAACATCTTTACTGTCTTCAAGTTCTGCCGATCTCAGGGTATGCTTAATTGCACCAGAAGAGTCCGCGGCTGATGGTCCAGATGCGTTCGCAGCAAAGCCAGCAACTGTTGACACAGTTCTAACTGTTTTGAGATTGCTACCATAACCCAAAAAGTTAGCGGCTGTGAACCACTCTTCATAATTTGTTTCTGATGGTTTACCGAATAATTGCTTTAGATTGTTTTCACTATCTACAGTGACTATTTGGCCAACTGGTCCCCACCTAAAGTGACCCGCAAAGCCAGCAATTGTTGAAGATACTGCTGGAATAAAACTCGATAAGTCTTCTTCCTTGACCACTACGCCAGGACTTACTTGAAATGCCATACCTACTTCTCCTTAGGGTAATATTAAAAAATATACTTTGTACCTGAATATTTATACTGTACAGTATTTTTACCACGTAATACGATCATCGTCTGGGTCATTAAACCAAACGTTACCCTCTGAATCTATCTCTATGTTTTCGTCATCAGAAGAGTCATTATTAACAAAACCAAATGGTGTTAGGGATTCTTCCATTCTATCTATTCTTTCTTGGAATAAATCTTTTCTAATGTCTACATCTGAAATTTCTCTAAAATAAGGTTGAGAGGTTAACCAACCAAACAATACTAGAGTCATTACTAAATCGTCATGGTGTCCAGAATCCGCTTGAAATGAGGGACCCTTAGATATAAAAGTTGATAACTCCTCAACGATATCATAATCAGTTATAAACAATTTGTCATCTTCAATCATAGACTTCAATAGAGAGCATCCAGTCTTTTTAACAGTCTTAGTAGTCTTAACACCCGGCCTAGATTTGGATGCACCAAACCCGCTACTTAGTTGCTGACCACTACCCACTTTATTAGTGGTATTTAACACGTTTTCATATTCTAACTCTAAACTCAAAATGTCTGCTACCTGTCCACCTATATCATTAACTTCTACTAACACATATGCATCATTATATTCTTTGCAAAAACTGTACAGAAGGTTGGGTAACACCATAGGGGATATTTCATTATTTTTAAAAGTAGCAACAACCTTATACGGCACCTCAGTTACATCTATAATTGTGAATGCATGATAATCCAACCCCTGACCCCTAGAAACATCCACACACATAGTATAAATACGGTCATCTTGTGCCTTTTCATAAACTTTAGCACCTTCTTCTGTCTGAGTAATGGGTTCTCTAAATGCAATACACCTAATCTTAGAAGAGGATATAAGAGTATTTGTAGAGCCTATAAAATCGCATTCAAATTCTACCCTAAATTGCTCTTCACTTGTGTTAGCAATTGTTTGCTTTTTCCACTTCTCATCACGACCAGGCACTCGGTCCCAATCTACTTCAATTGGTACATACCCATTTCTTCCATCGCATGCATCCACCCATAGTTTATAAAACATGTTCATCCCTTTAGGGGTTGAAACTATTAAAACTTTTGTTTTTGTACCAGAAGAAATAGTTGGGTATACTGAACTGAAAAACTCCTCCGCTACACCCGATGGTACATAGGCAAATTCATCTAGAAAAATCATATTAAAAGAACCACCACGAACAGCACTGGATGAAGTAGCAGATGCTACAATCTTAGAACCATTTTCTAGTATTATAGAGCCTTTATTCCATTCTTCAATTCCTTGTTGTAACCACTTGGGCAGGTATTCATAAGCAAGTTTTAATCTATGCAACAACTCCATGGCAGTTGTCTGTTTATTTGCTAAAATTGCTACCGTTACATTTGGATTAAATAAAACATAATGTAACAAATACGCTATAATGGTAGTACTCTTACCTGTTTGTCTTGGAAATTTGCAAATAATAAACCTATTGTCGTGGACTTTTTTAATCATGTCCTCTTGAAAGTCCCAAGGTTTAAATTGTACAAGACCTTCGTCTAGAGTAACAATTCTAACATAGTGTTTAATAAAGTACAAGGGGTCTTTAGAACATTTAACATACTCTTTTACCTGTTCTTCAGTAAACTCTTGTTCAACACCAGAACCTTTAAGGTTATGATTTCCTAGGTAGGTCTGGTTTTCCTGATTCACCATCTATCACCTCATATTCAGCATCAATAGTATCAGCCTCTTTTTTAGAATCGCTGATTAGTTTTTGCAGGTCTTTAGTAGACCCGACATATATAGCATTATTAGTTATATTATCTGCACTTTGTTTACCGAAAGTGTCTTCTTTATTTAAATCCTTCATCTTTTTATGAAGGTCTAAAAGGTCTTTATTTGCGTCCGATACGCTTTTAATCAGTTGCGATACAACCTCATATGCTCTTGGACTCTCACCTTCTGAAGCAACATTTAAAATCCCTTCTATTGCAGATTGACCAGTAGATATAATATCTTTAAGATTGTTCCTTACCAAACTATAGTCTGACCGCCTATCGATAGACTCTTTTAATTTAGGATCTACACTGATCTCTTTGGGTTCTACCTTTTCTATATGCTTTTCTTCTTTTGGTTCACCGTCAAGGTCAATGTCAAGTGCATCTGCAATTTTTTCATCAATACTTTTCTTTTTCATCATAAAAATTACTTCCTCATTTTTTGTTAATTAATCTTCACCACCTGGCCCCCACTGTCCACCAAAGAAAATGTCCCAGAACATAACGTATTCGTCGTAGAAATTGTCACCTTCACTTAAAGGTTCGTTATTGGTTGGGTTAGTCCCCATCATTACAAGAAACCAAAACTGATTATTGCTTCCGATAGCACTAATAAGATTTATAAATTGCTGGCTTAGTTCTGGTTGTCCACCCTGTATCCAAATTCTCCATAATGGAGAATCATGACAATTACCTGCTGGACACCAATCTGCGTTTCCTCCCGGCCAACCCCTAGCGGTGCCACTACCATCTATAAACCACATCAACACAGATGCCCAGTATTCAAACGCTGGACCTTCTGGAGGCCACTGCATTTCGCCTGGCTCTGGTAGTTCAAACCTAACATTTTCCCCAGTTTCAGGGTTAATGAATACTGGTAAGCCTGGCCATGGAACATCTTTTTGCCATGCTCCACCTGCGGTTATGTAAGTATCCCACATTTCTTGAAATTTTGGTGAAATATCCCATAACTCGAAGGACAAAGTACTACCATAAAGGGCTCTAGTTGTCATACGTTGAGTGCTGCTTGATCTTCCTCTTAGAGGAACATTACCTATTTGTTGTATAGAAGGTATAGAAGGATCTGTTTGACCAAATCCATTACCACCACCTGCGGGTATCTGTTCGTTCAATCCGTTAATTCTATCTTGAAATATTTTATGTTGTAATGTCATTTAATTATATTTATAAGTTAGTTCCATCTATACTAATACCATCATCTCCAGTCATACCATAAACTCTTATACCTACAGTGTAACCTGTAAAGTCATCAACACCTGATGACGATCCAGAAGGCCCAGTCGGTCCAACAGTAACCTTAGATTGTGCTGCGGTCGCACCTGACATACCAAGAGAAATTCCATCATGATAGAATGCTTCAGGCTCCCAAATAGTAGCAATAGCAGTTTGGATAGCAGCACTCGTTTTTGTGGGACCAAATACGTTTGCTTTAGCAGTAAATGACATATCAAAAGAAATCATTCTTCTTGCATCAAAGTCACCTTCATAGTCTTCATTAACCGTTACGGAATTTAAAATAATCGGTATATCTACTTTTTGGTTAATATCGTTAAAATCAATTGTTACAGTAAATTCTGGTGTAAAATATGGAAGTATTTGTTCCATTATACACAATCCATCTTCCATAAATTTTACCATTGCACTTACAGAAAATTCAAAATCATATGGAACTTCAATATAATTAGTATAAACTTTGTCATTATCATCATGTCTATACCATCTTTTCTGTATAGTATTCTTCTTTCTATTTGGATCGTAAGTTATTGAACTCATCTCAAAACTTAATCTAGGAAGAGATACCTCTGCATCTACTGTATCATCAGTGATAGAACTAGGTTCTCTTAGTCTTCTAAGCCATTTTTGTTTTGGACCATACCCAAGAGGAACCCTTATGTTTGAAGATACAGTACCAGAAGCATCCGTTCGAACAACATATATGTTATTAAACAAAGACCCAAAGGCCACTGTCAATTTTCTTACCGCTTTATTATAAAAAATTTCAAACATTGTTCTTAGTAGTTACCCTCTGAGAATGGATCTTGGTCAGTAAAGTCAAATATGTCATCAGCCTCAATTTGGAAATCTCTACCATCTGAGAATACGTCAGGTGGAATAATCGTGGTGGTTGATGGATCTGCTGTTGAACCAACAACGCCATATGCACTTGAGTCTTGTCCTGTAACTCCAGTCAATCCGATAGCACCAGACTGTCCTGCAATTTGCATAACTTTTGTAGATGATGTCCACTTAATGATCTCTGCAGTATTAGTAGATGTAGAATAAGTTGCACTATCAAATATGTATTCACCCACAACAAATGTACCAGTTACACCACCAGTCATGGTAAGTTCAACCATTAAATCCTGTCTGTCTGATTCAAGTTTATCAACATCTGTCCAACCAGTATCGATATCTTCTTGACTGTACTGGAATAGTTCACAAGATAACTTATATGTATAGAATTTATTTAATTGATAAAATGGGTTTTCATGTTCTGTAAATTTGATTTCAAAAACACCCCCAGTAAGAGGAAAATAAATCAAATCACCCTCTCTTGGGTATAGTATTGCAGGTACAATGGGTGTTATCTCTTGTGAAAATCTTTTTCTTGAAACAACTAGATTAATAGAATCTCTTATCTCTAAACCAAATTTTGATATGAAATCCCCTTCACCTTCAAAACCATCCACCGATTCAACATACATTTCTATCTCAATCCCTTTACTGAATTGAGATAAAACATCTTCACCAAATATCTCATCTTCTTTTACTAAGGTTCTTGGTAGATAAACAAAATCATGACCATGAATCTTAATTGCTTCTATGGTAAGATCTTCTATAACATCTTGTTCGCCTTTTTGGGGTCTAAAATGTGAATTGATAGCCATTTACAACAAAACCCCCTTTTAACCTGTCATCATGTCTGGTGGCAATTCGTACTTGTCTTGTACCTCTTCTTCTATTTTATCTATTTCAGCACTAGCCTCATCAAGGATTTTTGCTCCATTAAATTGAACTCCACCAAGAACAGTAACACCTTCAAATTTTGACAAATTATTACCCCATGATCTTTTAAACAATGCAGTTACATACTTTTTTAAAAGTCTATCATTGTAAATCTCTGTATATGTTTCTGGGTCTAACTTTGAATATGCGTCAATTACAACATAATCACCCGCATCCAAATCATCACTCCAGTTAAAATCACCATATAATTTGTTTGTTACTTTACTAAATCTAATGTTTTTCTCTGGGTCTAAGATATCTTCCAACATTTCTAAGTGTTGTTTGGTAATAGTATAATTAGTAAGGGTGCCGGGTGTGAATGTACCAAAAAAGTCATTTAATGCTAACTGATAAGACACATCAAACAAATTAACTGAATTAACAGCAAGGTTGAATAACTTATTAACAGAAACTACGTTTGAATCAATATCATCCATAGCAAGATAACCGTTAGTTATATCACTGGATGTAACTTGGTGCTTTAAAAATACTTGTAAAACACCGTCAAAGTGATATTCTTGAAAGAACTGGATTGCATCATCAAGGTTATCTTCCATTTGAGAATCATCAATGTTGATGTCAATAACAGGATGACCTAACCTTCTCAATGCATACTCTTTTAAGGTTTGTCTAGACGTTGGTGTTGCCATTATTATTGACGACCTTCAAAGAATGTTCTACATTTAAATACGGAATCTTTACCTGCTGTTAAACCTATACCTTCGTAAGCGGATCTAATCCTGTCTTCTGATATTCCTCTAGCCTCGTCTACCTGCAAGTAGTTAAAATAAAGAGTATCAAATTGTGGTGCAGCCGCATCAGGAGTTCCACCAGAAATGCAGTCTAGAGTGTATCCAACCCCATTTGTGTCATAAAGAGTATACTGTACAATTGAGTTAGCATGGGTGGTACCATTCACTTCATGACTCAACTTAATATGATGGTATTTGTGTTGTAAAAACTCAACATCGTGTTCACCAGTTACTGATCCAAACACGTCTGTCAAGTCTATTGTTTGTCCACCACTACCCCAGGCCAAAGCACTGTAGTCTGCTGTTCCAAGAGCATCTATTTCGTAATTCATGAACATTTCACCAATTGTTTGTGGTTCAATTCTTCGAACAATACCGATAACATCCCAAGCAGCACCTGTAGACAGTCCAGTTACTGGGTAGGGAGATCCGCACATTCCTTCCGGGCCGGCTGCAGTACCTGCACCAGAATCTCCACCAGTCGGGCTGGTAATACCTGCTTCAGTACCACTAGTTGGTCCGCAATCCGCAATGGTCATAAGTGCTGTACCAACAGTTGAACCACTCATACCAGTCCACTGCCAATTTGCAGAAGTAGACGGTTCAAAACCTGTACATACCCACGTAATATCTGTACCAGTTAACGCTTGTTTACAGTTTTCTCCGATAGCAAAACTTGTACCATTACTATCATTAACTAAAAGAAACCATTCTGATGTATAAGCCCAAGATTCAGCAATTCCGTTGTTGATATAATGTCTTGACATACTACCAACAGAGCCATCAAATTTATCATCAATAGTACTAGTATATGAAATATTCATTGATGCGCCGGCCGCAAGAAGTTCTGCCGCATCTGGAGTACCGCCACTTGTTCCTTGAACTCTTCCGCTATCATTAACTAACGCATATTTTGTTACTACTGCCATTTATATCAATCCTTTACTACTACTTTAATAATCAAATCCACCATTAGAAACAAGGCCTGACTCCAAATCAGCCGCATTCCAAAGAATAGTCAGATAATTCCTAAACCAAGTTGTGTCGGAGCCACCAACTTGCCATCCTCCGGGCACGATGTAATTCGCATCAGAACTTTTTGAGTTTATTTGGCAAACCGGATACGCTGGGTATCCCGCACCTTGTCTTACGAAGTCGACACCGTTGTCCCGCCAACTAATTCCAGTTATTACAACATCGCCTGTTGATAAGTTAGTTATCCATGTGTTTCTAGCCCACGGCTGCGACATAGGTCCAGCAACATGAAACCAACTTGCAGCAGAGTCGAGAGGACCACCGGCTGCTACAACTGTCTTCCAACTAAACGTTCCATCAGCATTAGATGCTAAGTGATCATCAAGATTGCCATCACCAACTACATCCAATCCGCTTGCTTGAACTTGACCCCATTTTGTTCTAGTACCTACACCTTGGGATATAAGAACCTTACCACTAGTACCAAAATCTACTCCATTAGACCCATCAGCCACACCATAAGAACCCTCTGAGGTTACAACAAACAATTCTGTGGCATTAGCGCCGGCACCCCCAGCAGTTGCACCAGATACTGTTGCCTTTTGTACTGTAAATGTACCACCACCCGCATCATTACCAACATCTACAAAGACATTCTTGCCTGCAGCAATTCCTAAAGATCCCTCTGCAATCAAGTCCCATCCCCAATTTGAGTTTGTTAGTGTACGAATACCACCTGCAGTACCAGTACCTTTTGAACCCTCTATATAAAGCATTGCATTATCTTTAAATGCATTTGCATTACCTATTACTACACGTGGTTGCGATCCTGCTGTACCCGCATAACTACCATATATGCTTAATGCGTCTTGTGTTGCATCTGGAACTCCAGAACTTTGGAATAATGCTGTTGGGGTGTTTATTGCACCAGTACCACCTTGCGTTGCAGCAAGAACATAACCTAAACCACCAGTTGCAAAAGCAAGAGAACCAGAGATATCACCCGCAGTGATTTCAATTGTACCACCTTCTGATGCTAAAAGACCGTTAATTTCAATAACACAACCAGTAATATTACCAGTTTTACCAGATACTACTGCGTATCTACCACTTACGGTATTAGCACCAATGATTTCACCAGTTCTACCACAGAAACTATTAGCAATATGACCAGATGGGCCACTCTTAAAGTCGTTATGACCATACCATGTGTGACCACCAGTAATTTTTTCAGGTAAGATATAACCAATTTTCCAGTTACCATTACCAAGATCATCTAAGGAAATACCTTCAAAACCACCAGTACCACCTTTTTGGAATGTTACTTCATGTCCACCAGTACTAGCATCAACAGTATATAATTCTATAGGGTTGACTTTATTAATTAAGTCATTTGTAGTGTTGAACCATGAATAGAAAGTATCAGACAGATATAAACTAGGTACAGGGTCTGCTGTGCTTCCTGAAGGTGGTGTTGTAGATGATGTTCCCATTTTTTATACTTTTTCCTATTAGTATTTATATTAAGTTTGTAATACTGTTGCTCTTAAATTTTTAATCACTGGCATATCATTTTCTGAAATACTAGATGAGGCACTACACACAACTATTTTTATTGCATATACAGAAAATTCACCTACGCTTGTACCAGTTGCAGGTTTAAACGTCATTGGTGTTAGTGAATATTCTTCAACATCGGTTGGCCATTCAAGACCTGTGTCACCGTCTTTATATAACTGTGTCCAGTTTACAGTATCAAAATCCTCACTGTCGTTATTAACTTTGACAAATACTTTAACAGTTCCTCCATTCTGTGCTATGTCTAAATAAACTCTAACATCATTAGCGGTCAAATTACCAAATTGCATCTTCTTAGAAACATACCTAGCAACTCCTTGGGCGCCTGCTGAGTTTGCTTGTGTTTCTCCAATTGCAGATCCAGTATCCGCATCAGGCATTGCAGTAGAAAATCTGTTTCTTACCAGTATTGACCCAACTCTATCAGCATCGATTACTGGTGTTAAAATATTGGTTGTTGTGCTACCATATTCTACTGACAGTTTCATATCACCAGTATCATCTACTAACACTTGATCACTAAGTATAATATCTTTATTAGGAGCAATACCAGAATAGTGTGTATCATTTACAGAAAGTTTAAATGTCGGTTTAATCTCACTGGATGTAAATAATTGGTCGTTACACACCACATTAGTAATATGTCCATATGCTGTTACTCCTGAAGTAACAGTAGCATCAAACAATATAGTTCTTTGATCAACACTTAGTGCACCACCACTAAAATTGCACCTGTTGATGTTCATTAAAAGGCTGTCTTGTGAACTCTTTTGTCTAGTACCATTGTTTAGGGGCAAGAATAAACTACCGACACCGACACCTGTTCCATATCCTTTCCCTTCATAAACAAACCCATCACGATTTTGAGTACCATCAGGGTTTAACCATATTTCGCCCAATGTTGCTTTAAATATTTGGTTATTATCACTATTTGTCATTATACAAATACCCCAATTTCCTGGCGTTAAGAAAACTGGAGATTCAAAACTAAATTTAGTGCTGGTACTAGAATCAGGTCCCAGTGATGTTGTGGATGGAAGCACAGTAACTTCTGAATGTGGTACTACCAAGAAATCGTGGGGTGCACCATTTGTCATGGGTCTAATATGAACAGTTACTGGTAACGATGAATCTACTTTCTTAAAGAACAGTTCAATACTGTTTAAGAACACACCTTGTGAAAATACACCCGCATCAACAATGATTTCTTGTGTCATTGGGTCTAGACCATTTTGTACAGAAGAATAATTTCCATCAACAGTATTAAGATAGGGGCCACTTATAATACCTTCACTATTAACAGATTTTCTTCTTGATTGTGATGGTCTATCTGATATGATATTTGAGTTTTTATAATTCAACATACCCTGTGCGTAAAATTTAGAATCGGCAGCAGTGACTGTACTGCTAAGAGTATCTGTGCTACTGTTGCTTAATCTAAATGTTTTTTCACCAGATAAATAACTGTTATCAATTGTTACTCTACCACTAACACCACCTGTTGAACTTACTGAATATCCTGTTCCAGATGCACCAACCAATATACCATCAAATAAAGCATAAACAGTAGAGCCTGGTAACAAACCACTTGCATCAAAGGTAATACCAACTGACCTCATATACGGAACAACACTCTCATCAACTGTTCTATCACTCACAGTTCTGAAAATTCTATCAGGTAGTTTTGCTCTTGCAGTTTTGATTGGGAGTTTATAATTTCTATCGGATGGATCCACAGTCGACAAGACTTCACTTAAATCCTCTGATCCTAACCAGTGGCTTTTCCACTCACCATGTTCACTTCCCCATCCTGCAGATCGTCCTGCTTGCCATGCATTTCCAGTTGTTTGATATTGGTTATTTTCTCCAAACGAGTTAACAAGAACTGACGGATTTACCTCTGTATCATACCAAAAGTCAGACGATGGGTTTAATTTTAGGTAACCTAAAAAGTCTGTACTACCATAGGGATTAATTGGCAGGGATGATGTACCATATGATATGCCCAGTGTTTTTAACTCGCTAAAATCATACGTAACATTTCTACCTGATGTTAAGGTTAGACCGGCTGGCAAGGTATTTACATCAAATTTAAATGCATTTGTGGTAAATGGTGCTTTTAACCCTCTATCCCTAAAGTCCATGCTACAGTTATTATCTCTGTTGGATACATCACTAAACGCATGTCCGCTAAAGTCATCCACAATTGTACCTTCTTCAACCAGTGTACCTGTTTCTGCCGCGCCTCTAGCAATAGCATCACTATATAGAGATTCTAGATACCTGTCTCTTTCTACATTTTCTACTTGATTTTCTAATTCACTGATTTCTTTCATAGTGAATCGTCTATTATCAATATACTTTGCATCAACATCTTTACCTAAGTCGAAGATGTATGGTTTCATTTTTAAAAGGTATAAATCTAAATCTTCAACAGATGTTTGTGGTGCTTGAGGTGTAATAGATGATGTACCTTTTACAATTCTATATGTTCTATCTTGACAAAGAGTTACCTTGTCAATTCTTGGTAAATAATAACTATATGATATTTTAGAAAATGAGTTGCTATTTTTAGTAAATGGGATTCCAAACTCAGTGAATGTTCCATCAGATTTTTCTACAGGTCTAAAATCAATATGATCTCTTAATTGAATTATTTTACCACTGTCTGGATCATTAAACGATGGAATATCTTCGTATGAATCCGGATAACTATTTAAAGTTGCTGGCCCAATACCAGTATGGTTATAATAATCATAGGTAAAGTTTACAGTATAATTACCATCAGTAGGAGTAAGCACACTTGTTGGTATATAAACGGAACCTCTAAAGAAGGCAGACTGGCGTTGACCATCATCCAATGTCATATTGCTGGCTAATACGGTAGCACCATTATGTGATGCCGAACCAATACTTTTAACATGACCATGATTTAAAGTAAACCTTACTGATGTAGCACCATTGTGATACACGGTATCACTACTACTGACGGTAAATGCTGTGTCTGACTGTGTAGTACTAGTTAGAGTCCTATAAATCTTTTGACCAGTTACTGTGGTTGTGTCATATACAACTGGATGAAGAATAGAAGCAGTTGAACCATTTGCGGGGCCAGACATACCTAATAAATTTAATTTAAATCTTGCGTTGGGTGTATCTATGTTGTAGGCAGTCACAGTATATTCATCTGTTGAAAGTAGTGTTCCGGTTACACCAGCGTCAGTATCTGCGGTTGCACCAAACCAAACCAAATAGTTTTCATCATCGGAGTCTAGTAAACCTATACCACTTGACATAGTTTTAGTTGCAGAATCTATTCCACTTGCAAAATGTAAGGTGGATGTTTTTTGTACTACGAATTTACTACCATAAGACTGCTCATTACCAGGCCCCACTTTAATTGTCTTATTTCCAGAAACTGGGAATACCATTGATCGTTTACCCGCTTCGTGCGGCCCAGTCCATCCTGCTGAGTTTGCTTTAAGTCTAAACCATGATCCAGTATTTCCAGTATGACCTAATTGGGCTGGATCATTAGAAACAAGATACCTTGCTCCGCTACTAAATTTGTGTCCAGAACTCATACCAACATTAAACAAATATGCTTTAAGATTCGATCCGTCTATTTTCATGGATCTTAAATTACAATTACCAATAGACGCACCAGGCGCTGCACTGGCGCCTGTCATAATATCTCCCCAAATACTGAATGATCGTTGCTTACTTACAGCAAGTGCGGATTCGTTTTTATCACCACTGGAAACACCACCAAACCCACCACAAACTCCTGCACCACCTAGTCCTTCAACCAAAACGTAGTTACCAATAGAAGAGTCTAATACCTCACCAAATGAAGGAACACTACCAGAATCTCTTGGTTTATCAACTTCAAGATATGCAACGCTCTGAGTATCGACTTCAAACCCACCAACATAAGATTTATTTGGATCAACACCAACAGCAAATTTATTAGTGTCTGCAGGGGTAAACACACTACCATGAGTCACTGTTCTCAGTTTTGGTGCACTTACAGTATAATTACCAGATTCATCAAAGGTTCTTCTAGCAAAGGTTTCTTCAATCTCTGCGTAGGCTGTGTATTTTACTGTTTTAGTACTACTACCACCAACTATCCTTACCAGTTCAACGAAATCTTTATTATCAAAGGTTAACCCTGTAGCACTACCAAGTGATCCATCAAATGGAATATGGTCTAGAGTTAAATCAACTTTATACCTATCTGCACCAGGCGCATTGTAATTATAAAATCCTGAAGCGGGATCTCTCAAACTTACATCGCTATTGTGATCAACAATGTTCCTACCAACACTCCATCCAACTAATGATGTTGGTGTTCCAAATGACCTATATCTGTTGTCACCAGTTGTTGCACTTACACTACCAACAGTGCTGAACGGTACAACAGATTCTTTAGAGTTTTTTACAAAGAAACCATCAACATAAAATACACCTTCATCAACAGTAAATATTGTCGAGTCAGTACCGATGGATGGTGCTGTGTTTCCTGCTCCCTGAACTGAAAATGTAAGACCTGCAGAATCAGCCCCAGTAGTTCCGAATGTTGATCCCTCTGTGAATGTACCATTAGATGTATATTGAAAAAATACAACTTGATTTGTGTCTGCATTTAAAGTTGAACCTGCTAAAACATGAACAATCTTAGCATTTGTATAACTAGTATCATAAATTTGTTGACCCACTAATCTATTTAAGTCTGTAGAACTTAAAGCATCTGCAGTACCCAATCTTGCAAAATTAATTTTTGACTCACCTATACCCCCACCAATAATAACTGAACCATTTTCAAATATGTGAGAACCCATTCTTTCAATTTGGTTTTGAAGGACTGTTTGAAGTTGAGTTAGTTCTCTTGCTTGAACAGCCGTACCCGGCTTGAATAAAGTTTTAAGAAACTTTTTGTCTTCATCAAAGTCATCATAATAAGGATTGGTGTTAAACAAATTTGGGTCATAAGATAGTGGCATGTTGGTGGATATCCCCTAATGGATCATATGTCTATAATTATTTTTATCTCTTCTTCTTGCTCGTTATGTCTTGTTATAGGTGTTACATTATTTATATATAACACCTCACCAGACCCCTTTACAAATTCTGGAACATATATTTTATTTATTACAGATTCAACAGTTACCCCAGCAAGGTTTTCACCCACTGTGAATCCATGTTGATCAGCACCAGAACTACCCACAATGGTTGACAAGTACAGTGTCGCTGTTTGTCCACCACTTGGAATGTACTCCACAATAGTTGCAGAACTACCAGATGCACCTGAAATGGTTCTGTCTCGATCATAATTAGCGTGAGAAGAACTATAGGTTGTTCCTGAACTGCCAGCAGTTGATCTTATTTCCAATGCTGTGGTCATTCTATAGTGGCTATTAGTCTGTGTAATGGTTGTTTCACCTTGAAACTGTACATAACCAACACCTTTTCCACTTGATGACCAGTTGCTTCCAGTACCTAAACCAATAACACTTTCTCCAATTATAAATTTATTGGTATTTAAGAGTCTTAAAGTTCCCTTGGAGATGTCCGTTGATCTGTACCAGTCCAATACCTCACCACAAGATGTGCTAGTTTCTCCAAGTACTATATCACCTGTAGCGAAATCGCCCGCATTATATACTGAACCAGTTGCGGCACTTATATTAATATTTGTTACTGTATCAACTTCTAAACCAGCGATTTTACCTTTTCGTGGGCCAGTCGCTAATATGGGATTTCTTAGTATTCCATACTGTCTAAAATCATTCACTAAGGGGAATGATCCAGTATAAATATTATTTCCAGTAATACCACCATCTTCTCTATCAAGTCTGGCCAAAAGCATCAATCTTGTTGGTGGTATTTCTGAGATAGGGTCTGAACCATGACCTCCATATGGACTAATCATAGGTTCAAAAGTAGCAGTATCACCATTGTTTGCAGTTTTTACTGTAACATATGCTCTAGTATAGCCATTACCACTGTTTGTTACCCTTGCACTTCCAAGAGTTATCCCACCTTCTTGGTGCATAACTGCAAGTGCAGTTGCACTCACACCGTCACCATCAATAGTAATTTCTGGCATTATTTCATATAAACTAGTAGTGTCTGGTATTGTTGTCCAGTTTGAATCAATTACTGCTCTTTTAATTCCTCCAGAATATTCAGAAATTCTTTTTGATTGTCCTACACCAGCACCTTTAACAATATTAATAACATATGTGTTATAAAAATCATCTGAATAAGAGGATTCTGTTTCATTTAAATCTGCATATCCAGTAGTTCCAGTATTGGCAGCGGCCACAATATAGGTTCTTTTATTAGATGGAAGAATAGTATCATCAGAAAATACTCGATTACCATAAGAACTGCCAGAACCAGTAATATCTATATAATCAATGGATCCATTTACTGCGTTATATTGCACTGAATATTGTAGTTGTCTTTCATCATCAAATTTTTCTGAAACGCCACTTTCTAAATCCAGTTTCTTTACAGGAATATGATCATCAGTAATAAACCTTCCCCAGTTTTCTGGAACTTTAAACATAAATTTCCATACATATCCATCACTCAATGTTATGGTGTTTATTGATGTTCCTCTGGGAGAAGCAGTAGAAGGTTTAGTACTAGTAGTATTACCACCAGACAAACCATTAAAAATACATTTATATACATTGTTATCTGAGTTTGTGGTATAAAATGTAATACCAGACATATCATCGTCATCTGTATACATGCTATAATTTGAACCAGAAGACCATGAGTTTTTGGGGGCCATTAAATAAGCATCCACAGAGGTAACTCTTTTAGCGGCTATCATCCTTTTATAAACATCATTATATGACTCAGTATTATCAACATAAGTGGGCGGAGAAGCATCGTCACTCCAACCCTCTGGTCTTGCTATAAAAAGAAAATTAGAACTATTAGAGTCTACAGCAAAATCGTCTATTAATTTGTTTATGATGTGAGTTTTTAATGCTGTTTTAAGTGCCATTAATGTTATCTCTCTATACCAAATAAGAAGTCTTTAATATTAACAAAATTGAATTCATTGTCACCGCTAGTGGTGCCTACATTATAGTCTATTTTATTTATATAACCTGTAGCACCATGAGATTGTCCTTCAATTAATCCTGCTGAGCCACCTATCATATCTTGATTATATGGTAAAAACATACCACTAATTGTATTTACAGTAAGATACCATTCATGAGGACCAAGAAATGATATTCCTGTTATTTTACCAACAGCAAGTTGAGATAGGGGATTTTTCTGAACCACAAATTCGTTGACATGAATTTGTGTAGACCCTGCTGATATGTTTGGAGGGTTAAGTACACCTTCAATATCTGTTATATAAAGTCTATCCTGCGTAAAACCTTTAGAAAATGGTATTGAACTTATGCTTCTAGAATTAGGATGCGGGTATATGTTCCAATAACCACCACCAGTTTCACCAGATGATATTGCATCACCCCAACCAGAAAGAGCATTTACACCACCAGTAAAGTCTTCCTCATCAACTATGTCCACGCCTGATGCACTGGCCAGTGCATCACTAATATTACCAGATTCACCTTCTAGGTCCATTGTAAGTGTAATTTTAGTACCACTTGAACCTTGTTTCGCAGTAATACCCAAGTCGTGGCCTGCTTGACCATTTCCCTCCGAGGCATATATGAAGCGACCAGCGGCCACCCCATTAATAACATTGATAATAAAATCTGCCACCATGTCATCGTTTTCAGATGCGTCAAAGGTGCCAATTGTGATTGTGTTAGCCGCTGCCGATGCTTGAGTACCATCATCTTTGTCTTCATCAAGTAAAATTGTAACAGCCGTGCCGCCTAGACCACCTGCCGATGTTGGTATTGAGATTGTAAACGAAGCGTCCGCATCGCTGGTGGTGTAGCCAGTTGTATCAATCGCATCTACCGCAGTTGCGGAAACTTCACCACCTATTACATTAAATTGTGAACCCTGTGGACCATTCAGTGTACCGCCTGGTCCTTGAGAGTCAGCAGTACCATGAGAAGCACCAGAACCTCTACTTTCATCGATATGGGTAGAACCACCCAAGGGGCCAGATATACCGTGAACAGTGTGTACGGTGCTAGCAGTTTCTCCTACTATAAATCCAGTTAAACCAGCAGACCACCCATACCCATCTGGATATAAGTCCATACCACCAGACCCACCCGTTCCGTTTTCTCTCAGATTTCTAGCAGTTGTAAATCTATAGGGTGTATAATGACCCGGCATTGGAATTTCGTATTTTTTAACTGATGGACTAAGTGTACCGCCCGCAGTAAGTATTTCTTTAAGAAGTGCATGACCGAAAAGTTTAAACCCTGCAGGGTGTATGATCCGTTTTATTTTGTCTGCATAGTCTTTTATATTTCTTGAAGATTTTACAACATAAGAAAACGCTTGATAATAGTCGTTGTCTTGCATTTTATTGGTTGCACTAAGAAGACCGTCTTTACCAGACCAATAACCGCTTTTCTTTTGTACATCACCACCACCAGTAACACCCAATGTAGCGCCACTTCCTGTTCCACCATTAGATGCTATAGTTGCAGTAAGACTTTCTACAGATCTATAATTAATTCCTGTATTAACTATATCAACTTTGTTTATTTCTCCACTCAAACCAACCAATGTTACCTGTGCAAGAGCATCAACACCCAGACTGCTACCAGACACAGTTATTAAATCCCCGACAGCATATCTAGAACCGCTAGCACCATCTAACACTGCTATGCTTGCTACTGTAGGATAAACATATTCATAAACTGTGGTGCCATCTGCTAATTCACATTGAACATTCTGTTCTGATTGAAAATTTCCAAATATGTCTGATAATTCAACTTCCAGTACTTCATATCCTTTTATATCATAAGCCAATATACTTTCTATAAAACCATACGCGGTAACTTCATTGGTTATCGCATGCCGTTGTTCTAATTTTCTACTTAACATATCAAAAATATTAGATATAGTATTTGTTCTAGTTAGTTTTAATACTATTGGTTCTTTCCACTTAGCAGAAGATAACTTTAAGATATCCTTGCTTGGATATGCAATTTCTGGGGTTTCATTAAATAACAATCTAAATATGAGTTTGTAAGATTTTTCTGTTCCTTTCGCCTTATAAAAGTCTTTGACATTTTTAATCAATTTTCTCTTACTAGTGTTTGTGCTTGCGAAAGTTTCTGGAAAATTCTTTAAAAATTCTTTCATAAAATAAGTAACAAAATCATCAACAGTGTCATCAATATCTCTTCTATCTAACATTTTTAATGATTCATATTTTGGATTATCCTGAATCTCCATCCATTCGTAATATGCTGCTAAAAATTCCACAAATGATGGATGATCTGTAGCAACAAACTCCGGTACAATGTCTTTAATAAAATGTGACTCGCCATCATCAACACTACCAGATGGCCCAGCAAGTGGGCTGATCTCGTTGATTGTGATACCTTCTACACCTAGATGGAGGGGAACTAATGCCATTTAATATTATATCTCACTATTAGATTAAATAAGTGCTAGGAGTAACTGTTAATGTAACAGAGCCAGAATCGTTACTGTCTAATACCAATATTGTATCGTTTTTACTGTCTATGTCCTTGTTTTCGGGTTGAATTATAAGTTTAATAAAACTATCATTAACAACTGAATTAATTGTTATACCATTGAGGTATACTTTACCATTTGTATAATCTATGCTTCCAATATTTTTATTAATGTATGTTTTAATACCACTAGCCCAATACCAAGTTCTAACTTTTCCATATCCATCATCATCAAGATATGCTTCTCTTGTAGTATTGTCTGAGGCCTCAGTGTAATTAAATGCAGTACTGCTCAGTACGGAAGCATGTCCATCGTGTGGATGATATATTGGGTTAATAAAATCGGCTGAATAAGAAGCACTTACTGGATCACTTACTGGATACAACCTGTATTCAATATTGAGTGAAGTTTCATTGCTTAGTATTGCTACATCGGTATCATCAATGTCTTTAATTAACTTAGAATATCTAAGACCTTTTTCAAACTTTTCTAAGTTAACATCACCAAAATCTAATATGGTATTTTTAACTCTGCTCTTTAAAGATTCTGCACTTGTCGATAAAGAATCAGAATTATAATTTATTTCAGTATTAACTCTAACATAGAGATATTTTGGATCAACAATTTGTGCTTGCATACCAACAATATTTTTATTTTCCACTAAGGTATTGGTTATAGAGTCTTTTGTTTCTTGTGAAACCACTGTTCCAGTAGATGGTTTAAATGCTATCATCACTTTTCCGAACTCAGGAGGATCGTTATCTTCGCCACCCCATACACTGATTGATTCCACGTCAGGGTAATCTTTAGTGAGAATAGATTTATAATCATCTATTGTTACTGCTCTATCTTGAGATTGATATGCAAGAGGTGCATAGTGTCTAATTGATCTCATTGATTCCCTATCTGCACCACCAGCGGCAGCAGATACCACGACTACTTCATTTCCAGACCCATAAGAAAAGGATCTGTTTCCACTTGCATCATTTTGTCCAATACCGTTAGCGGGTTTACCACTGGTTGTTAAATAGTTCAGGATAATTAAATTTCCATCAGATGGTTCTTTCCCCACCACATCATCACCAAAATATACCTCAAATTTATTGTTTTCTACTTCTTGAAGAAAATACGTTTTTGTGGTTGCTGTAATAACATTATAATCAGAAGCAAGAGTCCAACTATCACCATAACCAGTATCATCAGTAACAGAATTTTGAACTCTTACGGTGAGTGTACTTGTATCAACATTAACTGCTGGAATTATAAATTTTTGATCAGACTGCTTAGAATCTCTTACAAATGTAGTTGATTCAAACTTACCCTCTTTAATCTCAAGATTATTAATATGATAACCGTTAGATGCGTTTGGATCAATGGTAGAGGTGTTTGTGTTTATAAACGTGTGGCTTCTACCATCTTTAACAGACCCGAAAACACCACCTATTGAAAGATAATCGCCCGCACTAATACCTACTATACTTCCCAGAACAATGTTAACAGTTGCTGATGATGCCCTCATTGAAGTAGGGGTATAACCAAGATGTTTTGCAATTGATACTACATTATCTCTGTTTACAGCACTGTCTAAAAACATCTCATTAGCAATCATATTGTTATAAAATGCTTCATAATGAGTATTATAAGCAAGAACATCCAAAAGAATATTCATACCAGCACCTTCAAAGTTATAATCTCCAAAAGCGGTTTGTCCTGACAAATAACTTTTTAAATTTGCTTTAATAGAGTCAAAGTCTAAATCGTTAATAGTTAAATTTGAGTTAGTAGTAGCCATGTTATCTTAACCTCTCTAATGTAAGGTCTAATGCCACCAATTCTGGTATGTTTACGACCCTAAAATATATTTTGATAGCAAATGCATTTTTATCAACATCAGACATCACTTGAACCTCTAAAAGTTGTGCCCTTGGTTCAAACTGCTTGATCGCAGATATAATATTTTGTCTTATATGAAGTGCTGTTATTGCGGATAGTGGTTCAAATAATAGTTGTCTAATACCACCATCAAAGTCTGGGTTAAATGGTTTTTCATATCGTGCAAATTGCACAATATTTCGTACAGATCTTTTCACAGCATCAACACCTTCTAATGTTGTTATATCACCAGTGGTAGGATGAGCAGTGAAGTCCAAATCTAAATCTATCCATCTATTTTCCATTTTGTTTTAAGTATCCTCCTGACTGTCCTGAATGCAATTGCCCTTCTATATATCTAGTGTATTTAGGTACTTCTATCAATATTTTATCGTCATCTATTTCATCAGCGTTGTCCCAATTGCACCACTCCATTAAAAGGCAACCAGTTACCAAAACGCCACGTATATCTTTTATTGGCACTAAAGAAAACACCAGTGTATGATTCGCTTCTAGATGTCTTTTAAAATGACAATCTGGAATATTTGATGTCAACTCTATTATGGGAGAGTCTTTGGATATGTGTTCTAATAAATCAATAAAATTGGATGCTAAAAGATCTTGTCTTAAACTCACTGATTCTGACACTCCAACAACACAGGATTCATGTGTAAGAGAAAGTTTTTTAACAGATGACCCATCTAAAAATTGACCACCATTATGAAATTGTAATATCACAGAACGACAAGCACCAAGCACAACTCTTAACTCTGTTAAAAATTCATGAATTCGTGTATGGGTGCTTCGAAATTTTAAAGAACATGGATGGATTTTCTTTTTGTTTTTTAAAAATGCTTTGATTGCAGGTACTGTTACAAAAACACCAACACAAATTGCGGCAACTACCATGCCAACTTCTACCCATGATCCTAGGATATCAACCTCACCGTATCGATTTCCTGTTGTTTCTACTAGTAGTGTCATTTTAGATAAAAGTTCCATTTTTTATTTATGTTAGTTTATATCGTCCAGTTCAGATTCGAGGATTTCAGATTGTAGGTCATCAAGAAGCACTCCACCAAAATAAGTGTCTCTACTCATACCAAGGATCATGTTTCCATGACCAAACTTCTTTAAATAATCCACAGCAAATGATAATTGGGTGTTGTCAGCATTAATATTATCAGTTATTGCAGTTGACATCGTAGTTGATTCTGTTTCTAGTCCACTAATATCTTCTGGTAACAGTTCACTTATTGTAATACCACTAATTCTATCTCCATCATTAGCAAAATCCACAATATCAGACATTAAACTTTTGCCAGCAGTCAAAATACTGGTAAAAAATATAGAATAATTGTCTTCTACAGGATCTCCTTCATCCTTCATTGCTTCCTGTACACTATTAAATGCACCTGCTACACCTTGCAATCCAGTAAACCCATATAATTCACCATCATTTTTTAACCAAGTTTTGCCACCACTAGTACCACTTAATCTATTAGTATGATTTAAAAAATTGGGTTCATCAGATGTAAAATTTAAATTATTTGATAATGTGGTTAAATTAGTTAGAAGAGTGCCACATAAACCATATAAGTCATCATCAGACGTAGTATTTCTAGTATTAATTGATGAATGTAACTTACTAATATTACTAATACTTACGCTTATATCATCAGCAAGTGGATTTACAAATGGACTAACATCAGAAAAAGCAAGATTGATAACATCTTTTTCTTCAGATGTTAATTCCATATGACTAATTGGAATACCCGATGTAGTACCATCAGGGTTTGTCAGTATTGTTGAAAATGTTGTATGAGAATATGTCATAATATATTACCCTGCAAATACGTTTGAGTCTGAAATTACGCTGTGTCCACATGTTGCTGTATCATTCATTCTGCATACTCCTGCATTATTTGCAAACACCTTATTTGACCTAGTAAGTATTGTGGCAGCAGAATGTTCGTCTTTTCCATGTTTTTGTACCAAATCACCTCCCAATGATACTGGAAACCCATTTGCAAATACATTGTTAGCGCCAGGCGACAGTATGGGGCCGCCAGCAGAATCTCTCCATAACCTTGCAATAGGACTTGCCATATCTTTTTATATCTCCCTTTTATTTATTATTAAAAAACTGAAATGCTTTCTTTTGTATGTTGTAGTGAGCCGACGTTTCTTTCCGCAGCACCAGTTATTCCCTGAAAGGTTGTTGGATACGCAGTTCCTTTGCATAATGCACCACCACCTGCCGCACCATTTAGTCTGAAATCCAAATTTGCTCCGTCTTCAAATGGGTCAGCAGTTAGTGTGATTGCATCCAAATTTTGTAAATTTGTTCCAGCACCATTTATTTGATTTGTCACTCCACCGTATGCATTACCAACAACCAATACTCCTGTATTTATCGACGCATCTTCAATGTTTATACCATTAGTTGCTGAAGAGCCATAAAATATATTGTTCTGTATCATATTTATCTGATGTGGCACAGCACTTCCTGACAAATCCCTTATAGCGACTGCATCAGTGCTGAACCCATAAAAGGTACACTCGGTAACGTTAAAAAACGCAACTTCTTGGGTGGAGTTTACTAAGTCAACATCTATACCAATCACCATTGCTTCAACGCTTCCGTCTGTAAATAAACAATTAAAAAACGATACTGGTGCATTTGTTCCACCGTTTTGGGTGTAACATCCTCTATTTCCCCTGAACACACACCCATAAAAAGAACCACCATCATTTGTTTGTATGTAAACTGTACCACCTGATGTGCTAGTATGAGAAGAATCAAAATAACAATTTATACAATGAGTTGATTGTCTAATATTAAACGCTTCTGAGCCGGCTGCTGTGTTTGTATTTACAAACCTACAATTATAATAATATGAGTGGTCTATAGCATTATTATTGCTCCAAGCATATGCACCGTTACTAGATTCATAGTCAATATTTTTAAATACAACATTACCACCTGCATTTATTGTAACATTGTGTGCAGAACCACCACCCTGCCATCGTACCCCGTCGCCAGGGGTAGCGTCATAACCTTCAACAATTGTAGTTGCGGTGTCCGATTGAGAGGCCATGTTTATAGTTTTGTTAGCACCAAGAGATACTCTAGATGTGGATTTTTTCATGTAAAGGATATCACCTGCGGCTATACCTTCAAGTGCAGTTTCAAAATCTGTCCACGCATTTGCTTCGGACGTTCCGTCATTTGCACCAGTTGCATCAGCATAATAATACTTAGTTGCCATTATGAAGTCCTCTTAATTTTCAATGCTAGTTCACAATCGGTTATAGTTGATACAGAATCTACCTCAAATTGGATAATATCACCTGCACTAAACCCAGATTTAGTCCAAGCAGTTGAAATTAGTTGGTATGACTGAGATGCAGTTGCACCTAATTGAGGTGATGAACCATTCCCACTAAATCCAACCGATGCGAGTGCGTTTGGCCACGATGATGTTGTACCCCAGTTAACATCCCATGTAATGCTACCTGAAGTTGAACCAGTTACAACCCATTCTGTAACTTCACAGTCATAAGGGATCACCCTTCTACCTTTTATACCTGTTGTTAACACACTAGAGCCATTATCAACAAAAACACCGATCGTATCTGTGTAAGATGTAGCAATGCTTCCATCAGAAAATTGATAACCGCTTGCGTTTGAAATACCAGAATTTGCTGATATACCACCCACAAATGTTGAGTTGCCACTCACAGTAATCCCTGTAGGAATAGTAAAATCACCAGATACACCATACGCAAAAGTAACACCACCTGCTGCCAAATCAATCCTATCAGTAGTAAATCCTATTTTAGTATTGTTGTCTCCATCATGTTGAATTTCATGAGACACCGCCACGGTTTCCGCGTTAAGTCTAATACTGTTATGTGAGTCCCTAACTTGGATATATGTGTCATTACTAACCCCATTTGCATCACCAATGGTGATATATTTATCACCAACAATTTTAAATACAAGGTTGCTATCACTATCTCTAATACCTTTATTGTTTTGCAGTTTGATGTCACCACTAAATGTTGCACCGGCAGCAGAAATTCCTGCTACTGTATGCATTAATACAGAACTGGAATCACCTAAGACAATCTGATTGTCTGCTGTTACAAAACTTGTTTGAGCATTAAAACCAAGACATAGATTATTGGAGCCCACAGTTAGTTCCGATCCTGAACACATTCCCACTGCTGTATTGTTTATACCTTCTGATCCGGCACCAACTTTTGTATTATCGGTATTTGTCAAAGAAACAAACCCAACCGCAACATTACCGCCACCTTGACTACTAGATTCAAGCGATCCATACCCAACCGCAACACTTTGATCACCAGTTACAGAAGATTTGAGAGAGCCATATCCAACCGCTACGTTACGTACACCAGTGGTGCTTACTGTTAGTGCACCTGAGCCTATTGCAACATTTCCACCAGCATTTGTTTCGTTGCTGTTTAAGGGAAATCCATTTATACCACCACCAACAGCAACACTAAGTGTGTCATTAGTACCACCAAGACCAATTTTAAGTGTATTTCCAACATCAATATTATTTCCACCAAATGTTGCACCACCATCGGAAGATATACCTGCAACATGAAGAACAAGAGTAGATGTATTAACATCACCAGAAATACCATTAAAGGTATTTACTCCAACTAAGTCAGTAAGAGTAACAGCACCCGTAGAACCGTTTACACTGTTAACACCAATTACATGTCCAGTAGCACCGTTAAAAGTGTTTACTACTTCAATAGTACCAGTAGCACCATTAACAGTTGCAACACCCTGAGTGCCTTTTTCACTTTGTAAAGTAGGAATTCCTGAGGTAGGAGATATAGATTGTACCCTATAAACCGTTTTTGGAGCAACACCTTCATTACTGGTGATTATTTTAGAAGCGACTTCTGCAACCACTTCTGTTAGGTTGTCATTTATTGCATTGGTTTCTTCTTCAGTTAAATCTCTTATTGAATCAGAAGATACAACCACAGCATCATTATCAGCACTGGAGAGTTCTAAACTTACTCCAGACCTTTCCAGTTGATCTACTATATTTTTTCCTATACTTGTTGACATAATATTATTAGTTTAGGTGTATCCCTGTTCCGTTAACCAGTCTAATTGCTGATGAGTCCATTTGTAGATGCGAACTACCTTGACCACCAGCGTTAATATTTACACTACCTTCTACATTTAGTTCATAATCTCCAATCACCTCTACTGTATGATCACCTTTAGTTTTTGTATGTGAATCTCCTTTTGTGTAAATGCTTGCATCTCCCTCAACAGTTATATTATAATTACCCTTTACATGTACATTATCATCGCTAACGATTACCTCATAACCTTTGCCAGCAACTTTTCTAACCATGCTACCATCAGGGTGAATTTCAATAAATGTTCCCGATTTATGATGTATGTTAATCCTTTCTGCACCTTCTGTATCATCTACTTCAATAATATGTCCGCTTTCAGATTCATAAACGTGGTTAAAAGGATATGATGCATTATAAGGCACATTTGGCTCACCGACTGTGATTCCACCACCAATGCCACTTGCAATCTCCATCGCATCTTGAGTGGCTTCTTTGTACGGTACTATGGTATCATCAATATTTTCGTTTCTTGCTAATCTATTGGTATCAGGTTCGCCAATGTATTCTGGTCTTGGATATTTTTCATTCGGATCACCAAACTTTGGATACTGTATGAACCTCCCATTTCTAAAAAATGGTGGTTCAGAAGGAATATCTTGCTTAGGCTCTTGAGGTATACCACCCAAAGTGCCCATAATAACGGGTTGTTGAGCAGAATGACCATCTCTAAAAAATCCAAACACCCATGTACCTTCTACTGGTCCTAATGGTGTTTGACCAATTCCACTCATGGCAGCAGAAGTTATGGGCTGTATTGGGTGTGCCCATGGCAAGTCTTCCGTTTTCGGTGCTGCGTATGCACCCCTTCCATCATGCCAACCAACAATACGAACACGACACCTACCAAGTTTTAAAGGGTCATTTCTATCTTCTACGACACCTTGAAACCAAACAAAAATGTCTTTTAATTCTAATTCATTCATGCTAGAAAATCTTGCTCTTGTGTTGTCCGATTGCGTTTGTCATTTAACGATTTCTCAATATCACGTAAAGGAGGCAAATCCCACATGGGTTGTACTGAAGCCGGAAGAGAATCTCTAGACAGTTCTAATTGACATGTGTACTCAGGCACATCTGTACTAACGATAACGTGTCTGACACCAGTAATTAAATACCTACCACTCTCAAGTCTATCATATGCAGTCTCAGCAATTGTTACTCGCACATCGGTTCTAGGTATATTTATCTCCACTACTTGGCCCACTCTAAGTGTGGAATCACCTGCAACTCTTATATTGACCACACTGTTTCCCCAAAAACCCATTGAGGATTTTCTTTTTTGAAACCATTCTTCTGGATCAGAGTTACTAAAACCAGTCATTGTTGTGTATTTGTAAAGATCTTCTGGTGTAGTACCGGCCATTGATAGTTCGCTTTGTTTTGGTTTTAAATATTCTGGGCCGGCCCAGAACGCGCCAGCACCACGCCTTCCAACACTTGCAGGCGGTATACTATTCACTAAGTTAGTTTCAACATGACCAGTTTCTGAAAATGTTTCTTGGCCATAAACCCAATCTATAGAAGATACCTCTTTAGTGGTTATATCATGAGTCCATAAAGAAGAACCATAAAGACCGTTAGAAACATCTTCAGCAACATTAAACTCTTTACTCAGTTCATAATCTTGTATAAAATATCTTTGTTCCTCTAAACTTGTACGGAGTCCAGAAGGCCTTAAATAGTAGGTTTTGGTTTTATCTTGTTCTGCTAATGATCCTAAGGATCTAAAATGGTAACGTTTATCAACTGACTGCCAAAAAGAATAATTAGCATGATGTGGTGGTGTATTAGATACAGCCATTGTTGATAACCATCGTATGGTGTCGGTTGGGCTTAAACTCGGATAGATAAATTTATAGTTGTTTTTAGTTGTCTCAAAATCCATACCTGCTAATGGATTACCCCACTGGTCTTTTGGTGGTTCCCAGCCTTCGGTTTGTTCATGAACAAATTCATTACGGAGGTTACCTCCAAAGTAGTCTATTTCTAAAATTTGAACCATATCGGAAATAGACATTGCTTGATCTGGTTGATAAAAATAACTAGAAGCATTTCTTACTCTTGATTGTAGGTCATAGTTAGAGTGAAGATCTACAAAATTTAATCTATACATTTCACTTCGGTCACCCACTGCCTTTGTTCTATCGGAAATAGAAGTAACCGAGAACCAGAATTCATTAGAGAAATTTTCAGAGGTAAATGGTAAATCTGAATCAGGCGTTTTAAACTTAACCACCAAGTATTCTTGACCCACAATTGGAAAACTGGAACGAAGACCTACTGCATCCGAAATATACACATAGCCAGATATAAAGGGAGAGTGTATATCTTCATATATGCTTATGTGTTTAACAAGGTCTTTTATACCTTTGGGTTCTACAGTACTGGCATATGCTCGGTAAAGCGTTACATCCTCAATATCAACATCATTTAATTTCGTATAATCAGACACTAACCACCTCTCATCAAGTTTTCAAATTCACTGACTATTCTTTGTATGTGTTCAGGTTTAATTATTCTAATTGTTCTAAATTTTTCATTTTCTTTAGTTTCATGCTCATAATTAGTTACAGCAAAAGTCTCACTAACTGCAAGAAGGACATTTGTGACATAGTTTTGTAATACAGTATCACCATAAGTCACAGCAGAAGAAGAATAAGCACCAGCACCAGCAGTGCGACCAACAAGTACTTGTTCTCCAGTACCACCTGTAGGTGGAGCGCCAAGAGGGTTTAATATAGTATTGTCTATAGTGTTTTCAAAATGATGAACTGCGGAATAATTTAAGTCCACTACCCTAGAAAGATGTGCACCAACATTATAGGTTGAACCGTCAGCAGAAGTGCCTATTGCAACAATAAAATCTCCAACAGCAAAATCACCAGAAACATCAGTTACTTCCAGTTTTGACAAAGACTTGTCCCATTTATACACCAATGCGGCATTTGTTTGTCCATAGACTGCTGACTGTAAATCGTCATATGTATTACCATTAACACCCAACACTGTCCAGTTTCTATCAAAATGAACATCTGCAAATGTTCCTGTTCCACCACTTTCATCTGTTAAAAAGAACGCACTGCCTGGATATCTCTTTTTAATAAATGACTCTAACTTTCTAGTAGACATTGGCCAGTCATAAAATGGATTAACAATGTCATTAAAAAGGAGTATTACCCAATGAAGTTCAGAACTACCATAAATCTTATGTGCAACCATTTCTGGTGTATCACCATCTTTTACATTATATTCTATAAAATAACTAGTATTATCTTTAAGATAATCTCTGAAACCAACCCTTTTTAAGATATTAATGGCAGTCTTATTGGTCTTACCATCATCAAAAGAATATCGTACTTGTGGAAATTTGTCAAAATATGCCATATCTATTATTAATATCCTGCTCTAATGTGGTTTCTGCTCATTGCTTCCATTTCCGTGAAGGTAAGAGATAGGTTAACTATGGTAGGTGCTCCATCATTAAATGTTGACATAGAATCCATTGGAAAATATTCAGTGGCCACATTTGTCAATGCACACCTTGCTATTTTATTTAACCACTTGTTTTCCTTTGCTACTATATCACCGTTTCCACCACCAAATAACTGCTGAAGTGGATTATTGGTTGGATATTTGAGATCAATGTATGTGATCTGAAACTCTGATGGAATCCTATAGAACGCCATATTTGGTACTATCTCTGGATATGCATGAAATCTAAACAATTTAATTATATTCATAACATCGTGGGACTCTTTTTCAGATTTTGGAAACAAATTAAAAGTAAACTCAAAATTTCTTAGTCCAACACCTTCAAACAGTTGTTCTTTTCTTGGGTTTCTAACTGCACCAGTAACAGATGACATTGCTTGTTGGGTGTTTAATTCTGTAGAGGTAATTTCAGCAAGACCATCAACAAACCCTGCTGCCTTCTGTGCAATGCCGGGAATTAATGATGAGATCCTACCCTCCAATATTCCTTTAATTAAACCAAAATCAACATCAGAATAATTTATGTTGTCGGTATTTCGTAGACCTTTAGGCATGTATAAGGTAATTTTATCTGCAGATTTTTCTGTTTGCATACCCAGACGATCAGCCTCAAGAACAGGATCGCTTCGCCTATTCTCTGAGGCAAATGCAACCTCTTGGTCAATAGAACCAAGCATTTGAGATTGTGAATTTGCACCACCCAAGTTTTGTATTTGATCTTGTACAGTATTAGTTTCACCAGTTGGGTTAACATCACTTGAGCCACTTAGAGTTTTAATAGGTTTTTTATTATAAATGTCAAAATGAACAACGTGACCATATTGAGGATCGTTATGCATTGTTTCTGGAAAAACTATTATAGTAGGTGTGCCTGGATCAAGAGTATCCATATTACCAGCACTTGCAACCTGACCCGACACTGAATCTACTCCTGTAGCAAAATGACCCGCCGCATCATCTAAAATGTCATTTACTTCAGGAACTCCCCCTGCACCTATTATGTTATCTGACACTTTTTAGCCCCTTCTTTTACATTTGGTGTGCATATCATGTACTGTATGTATAAATATTTATAAAGGCTCTTGTGATATGTCGTATAAAGGAAAATATAAACCAAAAAATCCTTCCAAATATTTAGGTAATCCTACAAAGGTAATTTATAGGTCGTTATGGGAAAGACGGTTTATGGTGTTTTGTGATAATAATGAATCTGTTCTTTCTTGGGGTTCAGAAGAAGTTGTTGTACCATACATATCGCCTAAAGATAGCAAATGGCACCGATATTTTGTTGATTTTATAGTAGAAAGTTTAAATAAAAGAGGATTTAAAGAAGTTACACTGATAGAAGTTAAACCTAAAGCACAATGTAAAGAACCAAAAAAGAAAGAAAAACCCACAAGAAGGTACATAACAGAAGTTATGAGATGGGGGGTAAATAGTGCAAAATGGAAGGCAGCAGAAGAGTTTGCTGAAAATAGAGGATGGAAGTTTAAAATACTAACAGAGGATCATCTTTTTATTAAAAAAAAGAAGAGTAATAAAAAGAAGAAAAAATAATGGCAAAAAAAGAAAACCCATTTTCTATATTAAGAGTTTTAAGAGATCTTGATGGTGTAAGTCTTGCAGATAGCAATGCTTTGAAATGGTTTAAAAGAAATGTGAATAAACTAGTTAAAGGAACCAAATTGGGTTTCAATGATGTGGTCGAAGGTCTTCGAGAAGCGGGCCCTAAAACGAGAAAAGCGGGTAAAATGTACATGTTTAGGTATTTACCTAAAGGTAGGAATAAACTACCATACTATGATACCTTTCCTTTAATTATTACAATCACATTTAATAGAAAATATATAACAGGTTTAAACCTTCATTATCTACCTCCAAAATATAGACAGATATTGTTTAATAGATTATTAGACATAACCAACAATGAAAAATTTGACAACACCACTAGAATAAAATTGACATATGATGTACTTAAAAGTTTTAAGAGATTTAGGTATTTTAAACCATGCTTTAAGAAATATCTTAGAAGAAGAATTAAATCAGAAATGCTATTCGTGCCCCCTGCTGATTGGGGTATAGCAATAAACCTACCGACAGAGAGATTTAGGAAAGCAAATAAAAGAAAAGTATGGAAAGACAGTATAGATAGTTTTATCTAGTCATTATAAATACTAATAAGAAGAAGAATATATATGCCAAGAATAGATAGAATGATAACAAATATTAAAAAATTCGGTGTTTTTACACCGAATAAATATTTAATAGAGTTTTCTGGTGTTATGGGTGCATTTGATATGGTAATGGGTAACAGATTAAGTTTAATGTGTAGTTCTTGTGTGGTGCCGGGTAGGTCACTTGCTTCTACACCAGACAAAAGTGCCGCTGGACCGATGAGAGAGATACCTTATGAGTCTTTGTACTCTTCTGAGGTAACACTAACCTTCTATCTTGGAAAAGATATGTGGGAAAGAAGAACATTTGAAACTTGGATGGACACAATAATTGATCCTGTTAGTGGTAGACATTCATACTATAGAGATTATGTGTCTAATATGTACATATATGTCTTAAACGAATTTGACATGCCAATTTATCGAATCAGACTAGAAGAAGTATTTCCAAAACAAGTGTCTGAAATTGAGTTTACAAATGAGGGTGGAACAGATGTTGCTAAACAAACAATCACTCTTGCATTTAGGAGATATGTACCAACCATAATTACATTTGGTGGTGCTGTCGCACAAGAATTTTTATATGATAATCCATCAGTTAGAGAGTTTGACAATCAAACTGGTTCGCTTATCAATGACCTAGGAATCCTAGGTGGTCAATACGGCAACCCTTTCAACTTCTCTCAAATGTTTGAAAGTTGGGCAGATGCTGGAGGAGTTGTAGAGAGGTCAGTCGGCAGTTTCAATTTAGGAACTTTGGGAAATTGGATTTAATATAAAAAGAAAATTTGTGAACGGTAAAACACACACGTAGAACATATAATAATGGAGAATAAATTATGTCATTACCAACAATAGCAGTACCGAAATATCAGATAACGTTATTATCCGACGGTACAAAATTAAAATACAGACCATTTTTAGTAAAAGAAGAAAAAGTTCTTCATGTAGCAATGGAGTCAGGAGATTCTGCATCTCAAATAGATGCTATGATTAATATAATCTCAACATGTGTTGATAAAGATGAAGACTATATTAAATCATTACCAGTATTTGATGTTGAATATCTATTTCTTCAAATTAGGTCGAAGTCAATTGGTGAAACTGTAAACCCAAGCCTTAAATGTGAACATTGTGAGGAGGTTGTTGAAGCCAAAATTGATCTTTCATCAATTTGTGCTGAAAAAAGCAAAGACCATACAAACAAAATTTTACTGACTGATGAAATAGGTGTGATGATGAAATATCCAAACATTGTCTCTTTGGGTACTAGAGTTTCAGAAAGTGAAAGCACACAGGGTTTAGTTATCGATATTGTTATCGATTGTATTGAATATATATATGATAGCAAGAAAATGTATAAGACCTCTGACTATACAAAGGAAGAGTTAAAGGATTTTGTTGATAATATCACTAAAGACCAATTTGATAAAATATCTAAATTTTTTGAAACAATGCCTAAAGTGAAAAAGGAAGTAAAATTTAAATGTTCTAAATGTGGAGAAACTAATTTAATCGAACTGGAAGGTATTGAAAATTTTTTTGGTTAGGCCTTTGTCATGATACGTTAGAAAGTATGCTTGTAACCAATTTCAACTTGATGTATCACCATCAACTGAGTTTAACTGAAATTGATAACTTAATACCATGGGAAAGGCAAGTCTATTTATCATTGATAATATCAGAAATGGAAAAAATAAAAAAAGAAAGAGAAAAACAGTTAGAAATGCAAAAATAACCTCATGAGGTAACAGATGGCAGACGACAATAATAAACAACTTAATGATATCATCACAGAGTTAAAAAAACTTAACATGAAAGGGGCTATCAACTTTCTTAACCAAAGGCGACAAAAGAAAGATGGAGAAGCACACCTTGAATTAGATAGGAAACACGAAAAACATGAGGATGCTTTTTTCAAAGAAGTGCTTGCGGGGATGGGGTTTCTTGGGAAAGATATCACTGGTTCTATTGATGATGCCAGTAAAAGTTCTAAAAAAGAAAGCAAAACAAAGACAAAAGAAAGCACAAAAGAGGCAAAACTTGCAAAAAGTGTCGAAATAAGAAAATATGATGAAATGTTTGCCTCACTTGGTGTTAAACTTGATAAAATAGGAAAATTTGCGAAAGACGGTCCCTCCCTTATGGCAGGTGGGATAGCAGGCATGTTTGGTGCGACGTTGGGGAAGGTGTTGTGG
>Ga0208030_1000197_pt1 | contig 45096 bp, 46 predicted proteins | sample MalvirDeepMed_M9_FD_184246 | JGI IMG/M metagenome (GOLD analysis project Ga0208030, IMG submission 184246) | Marine viral communities from the Global Malaspina Expedition - Malaspina viral metaG DeepMed_M9 (SPAdes) (version 2) | ecosystem: Environmental > Aquatic > Marine > Oceanic | place...
TGTTCCTTAAGTTTCTGAAAACAGGCTATAATGCGTATTTAACGAAAGTTGGCGCGTTCCCGCGTATCCGGTGGTGGATGGCAAGCGCTTGGCGGGGCGAGCGGGGATCGACGATGCCTCTAAAAGCTGACGTGCTCCCCTGAAATGTGACCGCTTTTTGGTAGAGTCTGACGCAAGGAGTCGGACGATATGAAGCGAAGCAGGTTTAACGAAGAGCAGATCATTGCGATCTTGAAGGAACAGGAAGGCGGGATGCCGACAGTGGAGGTTTGCCGCCGTCACGGGATCAGCTCTGCCACCTTCTACAAGTGGAAGTCGAAGTTCGGCGGACTGGAGGTGTCCGAGGCGAGGCGGCTGCGGTCGCTGGAGGAGGAGAACTCCAGGCTGAAGAAGCTTTTGGCCGAAGCGATGCTCGACAATGCCGTTCTGAAGGATCTGGCATCAAAAAAATGGTAACGCCCGGCGCTAAGCGGGAAGCCGTCGCCCATGCCCGGGAGCATCACGGGGTGAGCGAGCGTCGGGCGTGTGCACTGGTTGGTGTGAGCCGCAGGGTGATCCGTTACGAGCCGACAAGGCCGGATGACGGGACGCTGCGGCAACGGTTGCGCGAGCTGGCGGCGGAACGTCGCCGGTTCGGTTATCGCCGCCTGGGCTACCTCCTGGCGCGGGAAGGCATGAAGCCCAACCACAAGAAGCTGCTGCGCATCTATCGCGAGGAAGGGCTGCGCGTGCGTCGCCGTGGCGGCCGCAAGCGCGCTCTGGGCACGCGCAGACCAATGGTGCTGCCGGATGGTCCGAACCAGCGGTGGAGCCTCGACTTCGTGTCTGACAGCCTGATTTGCGGTCGGCGCTTCCGCATCCTGTGCGTGGTCGACGATTATACGCGGGAGTGCCTGGCGCTGGTGGCCGATACATCGCTGTCGGGGGCTCGGGTGGCCCGGGAGCTGACCGGCCTGATGGGCAGCCGCGGCAAGCCGCACACGGTGGTCAGCGACAATGGCACCGAGCTGACCTCGTCGGCCATCCTGCGCTGGTCGCAGGAACGGCGGGTCGAGTGGCACTACATCGCGCCGGGCAAGCCGATGCAGAACGGCTTCGTGGAAAGCTTCAACGGTCGCCTGCGCGACGAATGCCTCAACGAGACCCTGTTCACCTCGCTGGCCCATGCCCGGTTCGTGCTGGCCGCCTGGCGGCACGATTACAACACGGTCAGGCCGCACTCGAAACTGGGCGGGAAGACCCCCGCCGAGATCGCCGGCCAACGTGTCTGGGGGCATGCCCCCAGACACGTTGCCATCCCATCAAACACCCATCATGAAGGAACGAGACTCTACCTCTGACTGGTAACAATCAGGGGAGCACGTCACGAGGCGTTGACGAATCTTATCGTAAACTTGCTTTGGGCAGATAAAAAATAGCCCTTTTGAACACTTTGCCTCCCTGCGAAGTACGTGGCCCTTGTAGATCAGCTGGGGCAGGATGCGCTTGTTCACATTCTCCCAGTTCATACCGGCCTTGCTCCAACCGGAAAATTTCTTACCGGCAAAATAAGCGTTTGCCTGATCCTTGTAGCTGCCCGTCGTATCGATCGTCTGGACTTCGAGCGCCGTAAATTCTTCCAGGTGTCCCGACGCATCAATTTTCGCCAGAATCCAGTCGACGTAATACGCGCCACTGCTTCCACCGTCGCTTCGCTTCGGCCTGGGAAGTGGCAGTTCACCGCCCCATCCTTTGCCGAACGCTACCACTTCGTTCCCCGTTAGATTTTTCGAATTGGAGCGCGCACGAGCTTCCACGGCGGAGACTAGTTCGCTTCCGGGGCCAAAGACCTCCGCCGCGATTTCACTCAACGCCGCATATTTTCCTTCGTACATCCTGTTCGGACAACAGATGATCGCGTCACCGCTCGTTTGGCGTACCGAGCACGCGCCGTGGTTGGGCTTGATGCAGCCAAGTTCAGTAAAAGGACAACGGGTGTCTGCAATGAACGGTCGAGCTTCAGGTCTCAGAGGTTCAAATCCAAAAAACTCAACGATCTGAAGTGCCATGCTTGTCGATTCTCCTGTTCACCCTCTTATCGGCGAGTCTTTCGAACTCCAAGTCGACAACCCAAGCCTCAGCATGAGCTATCTCGCCGCTTCGAGATCATCCAAAGTGAGTAAGAGGAGCTCGCTTCCCCCAGACGATCCTACGCGGGCTAGCCTGTTGGCTTGCGCCGAAATCGCACGCTCGAACAGATTGCGGACTTCGCGGGCGTTCGCGAAATTTTCGGCACGGTGTGACCAAATGTTGCTGACGACCTGGACCAGTGTCGCTTCAGCATCGGGTGACAGTTCGTAGTGCGCCTTTGCAGCCATAGCCTGGAAAATCTCGACCAGTTCATCCGCCGAGTAGTCGCGGAACAGGAGCTGTCTTGAGAAGCGGGAGTTCAACCCTGGATTGGATCGAAGGAAGCCTCTCATTTCGTTTTCGTAGCCGGCGACGATGACCACGAGATCGTCGCGATTGTCCTCCATCAGCTTGAGCAAGGTCTCGATCGCTTCGCTCCCGAAGTCGTTCTCCCCACGACCCGAAAGAGCGTAGGCCTCGTCAATAAACAGCACGCCTCCCACCGCGCTATCGACGACGTCCCGCACCTTCGTGGCTGTCTGACCAACATAGCCCCCGACAAGGCCGCTGCGGTCGACCTCGACAAGGTGACCAGACGAAAGCAATCCGAGATGTCCGTAAATCTTCGACACCAGTCTCGCGACCGTCGTTTTGCCTGTCCCAGGATTGCCGGAAAACACGAGGTGCATACTCATTTCGGGAACAGGAAGGCCCTGTTCCTTCCTCATGGAGAAAACCCTCGCAAGATTGGCGAGTGTTTCGACTTCTTGCTTGATGTCGTCCAGTCCTATGAGCCGATGCAAATCCGCAAGTGTCTCGTCCAAGGTCGCCGCATCTTGCTCGATCAGCGGGCGATGCTGGCTCGCTGTGTGGGTGTCCTGGGCAGCGGTCGCGTTTATGTCCGCTTCGACTTTGACCGCCTTTTCACGAAGATATGAAGTGACCTCGCTTAGTCGCTCAATTTCGCGCTCATCTGCGTAGTCGGCAGACAGGATAGCATCGCAAACCTTCATAACGGTATCGACGACGCGATCGCTCTCAGCGCTGTATACCTCGCCAAAATGGATGCTGGTGAAGCGCGCGTGCATGTCGATCGTGCTCGACAAGGCATTCATCATTATTCGGATGAAGTTCGGATTGTTCTTTTGGTAATTGAGGTAGAAGGCGAAGTCGATTTCGCTCGGATCGAGCAGGAAAATTTCATTGAGAACGCCACCTTCCTTGGCACTCACAATTCCATCCGAGCCAGCGACATAGATCGCAACGTTACGGATCCCGTCTTTGAGCGACTTTTCGTAATCAGTGTCGTCGTCGAAGTGCTCGGGATAGGAATAGACGATTTCCATGTTTCGCGCGACCAGGTCGTCGAGCGCTGCGTTCGCTTGTCCAATGATGGAATTGGGATCAACTCCGAACATCCGATTTCCCTTCCTTAACCTGTCAGATCAATTCGCGACTAGCGGGCGGAGATCGCGCCCTCGATTTCCCTCCGGATGGATGCAATCTGATCCCTGTCCGTCGTTGTGACGGCTGTCGCTTCGCCGCTCGAAGTCACCAGCAATAGCGCATAGGTGTTTGTGTCTGCCCTCTTGCGGTAAGAAAGCCAGCCAAGGAAACCGCAGAGACCGGCAAAGACAAACATGCCGAAGGCACCTTCGCCAGATGCCAGAGCGCCTAGGAGGCCCAGCGCGAACAATCCTGCGATGATCCAGAAGGCGATATACGCGCGCGATCCCTTCTGAGTCGTCGTCCTAACTTCGACCGAATTGATCTTGTTTATTGCGTACGACTTGTCCCCAACACGTACAAAATCCCTGTCTACCGAGAAATCCATGTTCTGCCCCCAATAATTCCGACTGTGTTTGCCACTGCGCGATTACCAAGGCAATGAGATAGACCGTTGAAAGATACTGATTCAAATCACGGTGGAGATCATCAAATGCGGGGTATCGTTGCGCTCCTTTCGGCCATCTCACTGACCGCCTGTGGCAGCGGAAACCCTGCGAGCAAGGACGCAATCTTTGCGGAAGTGAGCCAGGATGGCTTTGGAGGCGGCTGCGAAAATGGCGGTATCGCGACGGGCGATATTGTCGCTGTCAGCGAAGACACCAATCTCTTGGATGCCCCGGATGGCGCGCGCATTGTCAACGAGAAGGCCACCGCTGTCTTGAAGGAGACATACTATCAGCAGGTCGACAGTACGGAGACATTGCAGGAGACTTGCCGAACCGAGGGATGGTCGAAGATTAGGGTCAAAGAACCCGCCAGCCTTGGCCACGTCGAGGGCTGGCTACCCAACTCCTCACTCCGGTTGATCGAGTCCGATGAGACCGGCAACCGGAACTATGTAGAGGCTGATTTCTACTGGGATGACGACACGTCAGCCTACAAGCCGCAACTCGTGGCGGCGGTCAATCGCATCGTCCGCGAGAACGACAATTGCCTTACCATTGATCCCGGAACGCTGAGCAAGAGCGGCAGCCGCGGTACAGCCGCTAAGCCTGTCTACTTTATCACCTGCAACGGCCCAGAAGACCGCCCGTTCAACGTCTGGTTTGAACGTGACGATGCCACCAGCAGCAAGAGCTTCGCGGCGATCCGCAACATTGATAGAGGTGCGGCCGTGCTCGCTTGCGAGCAGGCTGCCAAAGCCGCAGCAACGAACCCTCAAACGGTCGATTTCTCGACCTTCATGGACGTTGCCTACCTGACATATCCCAACGGTCGAAGCCGGTTGCTGAGCAGCTTCACCGCGAAGAATGCGTTCGGGGTCGAAGGAAAATTCACCATCGGATGCCTTTTCGACGGCCAGGAACTGATCGAGACAGTTGTCAATGAAGCGGTCTAGGCTTCGCAATCAGGACCCGAGGCAATCCGTCGGCGGGTCCGAAGGTGCCATGCGCTTAGCGAAGTAAATCAGACCCTGATTGTCATACAAGCCTACATCGGCGTCGGCAGAACTGAGGCGATATCTTGCACCATATACGTCGCCCTCAACGCTGAATTCTCCGTCCGCTGATTTGGCGAGTTGGCGGTCGAAACTCGATCCGTCTCCAGCAGAGATGTGAGCTATTGGGTCGGCTCCATCGACAATCTCGATAATCTGCCAAGATTGTTTGACCGTCGACGGCTTGGCGCACCATCGCCCAAGTGAATTGGGTCTCTCAAAGTTTGCGTTGGCGGTTGCTTCTTCCTCCTGCTCGCCGCAGCCGGACAGCACGAGACAAGCGACCAAGATACTCAACTTCCCCTTCATCGCCTTGCCCCCAATACAACGACGCATAGCTACATTGAGGGGTACTATAGCTGACCATTTCAGATGCGCGAAGGATCGAACACCGTGGAATGCTATTTGGTCCCCATTCCAGAACAAACAGGAAAAATTCTGCTCCTCAAATGCATGAAGCAGCATCAAGGAATGGGCGCTCATTTGCCGCGCATTGCTCCCTATCCACTATGAAAACAAACCAATTTTTCCGTAGATCATTCGGGCGTTCTTCCTGGTCACCGACGCGCACTTGAGAATGGGCTTGACCCAGCACACCGTACGCTACGAACTCGACCTGTTTGCGCAGGAGGGCGGTGAAAAGCATCGCAACCGCGACGGCTGGGGCATTTTGTTCGCGCAGGATCGGGACGCCTTTCTATTCCGCGAACCCGATCCTGCCGCGTCGAGCGAACTGGCCAAAATGGTGGTGCGAGAAGATCGCCCGTGCAAGCATCTGATCGCACATGTACGCCGCGCCTCCGCCGGAAAACCGGCTCTCGCCAACACCCATCCTTTCGACCGCGTCGTGCGCGGGCAAAGAATGGCGTTTGCGCATAACGGCGATCTGCCGGGTATCGAAGCCCGCGAAGATGCGCGCGCGCTGATCGGCGAACGCATCGGCGATACGGATTCCGAACTGGCCTTCCTGATGCTGCTGCAACGGCTGGACGCGGCAGATGCGTCCACGCCTCTGGATCGTCATGATATCTTCGGCCGCTTCGCTGCGGAAATACGCGAACTCGGCAGCGCCAATTTCCTGTTCTTCGATGGCGAACATCTTTTCGTCCATGCTGACCGGCGCAAATTCGAAACCGAAGACGGCCTGACCGATCCGCGCGAGCCGGGCCTGAATATCCGGTCTTTCGAAGGCAGGCATTCCGGGCAGAGCTGGAACACGCGGGGTGCCAATATCGAGAACATCACAGCGCCCCTCCATCTCTTCGCCTCGGTGCCGCTGGACGAAGAAGGGTGGGAGCCTTTGGCTCGCGGCTGCGTCCTCGCTTTGAAAGACGGCGCGATCCTGGCGCGCACTCAAACCTGACGCGGCGATGCCCGCGCCGCCGTATCGAAGGAATTTGCATGTCCAAGACTGTCGCTGAAATCGTTGTCGATGCGCTGGAAAAGGCCGGTGCCAAGCGGGTGTACGGAATACCCGGCGATACGATCAATCACTTCACCAACGCCGTCGCCAAGAGCGATTTGCGCTGGGTGGGCGTGCGGCATGAAGAAGCCGGCGCCTTCGCAGCGGGGGGCGAATCCTACATGACCGGCGAATTGTCGGTCTGCGCCGGAACATGCGGTCCGGGCTCGCTCCATTTCGTGAACGGCATTTACGAAAGCCACCGCAACGGCGCGCCCGTCCTGCTCATCGCATCGGATGTCGCGCGCACGGAAAAGGGTTTCGACTTCCCGCAGGAGGTGGAGCAGAAAAAGATCTACGAGCAGCATTCGCATTTCTGCGAATATATCTCCCACCCTTCGCAGGCGCGACGCATCGTGACCAAGGCCGCGCAGGCCGCGCTGACGAAGAAGGGCGTGGCGGTCGTGATCGTCAATGGCGACATGTTCACCGAAAAGGACGAGGATGCGATGGACTGGCAGGTCTATCGCCCGCAGCCGGTCTGCCGCCCGAACGATGCGGAAATGGCGGAGCTGGCCGCGCTGGTCGACGCGGCGGGCAAGGTTTCCGTCTATGCCGGGATCGGGGCGCGCGATGCGCGCGAGGAGATCATGGCCCTGTGCGAAAAGCTGAAGGCTCCGATGGTACACACTACGCGCGCCAAAGAGTTCCTCGAACCGGACAACCCCTTCAATGTCGGCGTCAACGGGATCCTAGGCAACAGGGCGGGCGTGGACGCGCTGGAGAATGCCGATCTGGTCATCAGCCTGGGCTGCGATTTCGCCTATACCCAGTATTATCCGGACGGGAAGAAGATCGTCCAGATCGATATCGATCCCACGCATCTCGGCAGGCGTTCGGCCATTCACCTGGGGCTGGTCGGCGATGCGAAGTCGACCGTGGCCGCGCTGCTTCCGATGGTTGCGGCAAAATCGAGCGGGGATCACCTCGAAGCGCATCAAAAGCAGTGGCAGGATGATCTCGAAGGGTATCAGAAGCAGGCCGAAGAAAGCGATGCCCGGCTGATCCATCCGCAGTTCGTCGCCAACATGCTGAATGGCAAGGCGGCAGACGATGCGATCTTCGTGTCCGATGCGGGCACGTCGATGGTGTGGATGCTCCGCCATATCGAGGCCACCGGAAAGCGCCGTTTCCTCAACACCCTGCTGCACGGCACCATGGCAAGCGGGATGCCCCAGGCGATGGGCATGAAGCTCGCTTATCCCGACAGGCAGGTCATCGCCATGTGCGGCGATGGCAGCCTGACCATGCTGATGGGCGAATTGCTGACGCTGGTGCAGGAGAAGATTCCGCTGAAGCTCGTCGTCTTCCACAACGACACGTTCGGCTTCGTGGAGATGGAGCAGCGCGTCGAAGGGCTGGTCGATCATTATACCGGACTGCATAATCCGGATTTCGCGAAGCTGGCCGAAGCTTGCGGGATTTCCGGCTGGCACGTGGAAAACGCCGATACGCTCGAGCCGGCGATGGATGCCTGGCTGCGGCATGATGGACCGGCCCTGCTGGACGTGAAGGTCAACCAGATGGAACTGGTCATGCCGCCCAAGATCGAAGCCTCCCAGGTCGCCGCGACGGCGCTGTTCGGCGTTAAAGCGGTTCTCGATGGCCGGACGAGGGAGGTCGTCGACCTTCTACGCAATAATTTCTTGCGGTGAGCAAGCGGCGCTCTACCCTTGCGCCCCGATGAATGCGGCCTCGGTCGCGAAATGGAGAAAGTCTTTTATGCGTACTGACAAGGTTGCGGCGTTCGCACTCCCTCTCGCCATGGCTCTGGCGCTCGCAGGGTGCGGCAGCCAGCAAGCGGAAGAGGTCGGCCAGACCGACACGGCCATGACCGAAGAGCCGGGCGTGGACGGCGATGCCGCTACTGAGGGCCAGGCCCGTTCCGAAGCGGCCACCCTTGCCGGGCGTATCGCCGGCGGCGAAATGGATCGCACCGAAACCGCCGTCGCGCTGGAAGATCTGGACCGTCTTGTGAACGACAATCCGATCGATTTTCCCGCCGATATTCGCCCGTCCCTGACGGAAGATATCCAGTCCGCACGCTCGGCATTCGAAGCGCAGGACATGGAAGGCCTGCAAGAAGCGGCGACCTCCATCGAGACCACGCTGTCCGGGTCCGCCGAAGCTCCCACCGCGAACTGATGCGGTTGCGGCGGGCAGCGACCGCCGCCGGCGGCATCGTCTGATAGCGGCCCGAAGGCGTGAGATCGTTTTATATCGCAATCGGGGTTGCCCTTGCGATGCTTGCACCCGACGCGGTGCAGGCATCGTCGGGCCTCGACCAGAGCTTCCTGCAACCCATGGGCCCGGTGGCCGAAGAGCAATTCAATCACCTTTTGCGGGTGATCGGGATCACGATGGTCGTGATCCTGCCGGTGCTGATCGGCGTGCCCTATATCCTCTGGCGCTATCGCTATGCGAAGCCGAAGGGTGAATATCGGCCGGAATGGGAATTCAACGGCAAGCTCGAATGGGCCCTTTGGGGCGTGCCGGTTGTGGTGGTGGTCGTGCTGGCAAGCTGGCTGTGGTATTCGACGACGAAGCTCGATCCCTATGAGCCCTTGGGGCCGGAGCCCCTGCAGGTTCAGGCCATCGGGCTCGATTGGAAATGGGTGTTCATCTATCCCGAAGAAGGCATCGCCACGGTCAACGAACTGGCGGTTCCGGTGGGGCGGCCCGTCCAATTGACGCTGACCACCGACACGGTGATGCAAAGCCTGCTGATTTCCTCGCTCACCGGCCAGATCTACGCCATGCCGGGGATGACAACGAAGCTGAACTTCGCGGCCAGCAGGACCGGTGTGGCCGAGGGCGAAAACACGCAGTTCAACGGCGACGGATTCGGTCGCCAGAAATTTACGGTCCGCGCGCTGGAACCGGCGGATTACGCGGAATGGACGCAGCGTGCGCCAGGCGGACCGACGCTCGACGAGCCGACCTATGCGATCCTGCGTCGGCAGTCCGTGCTGGCAGAAGCGCGGTCCGACCTCGGGATGGAGAGAAGCGCGGAGCCGATCGTGATGGCGCTGGGCGCGAACGATATCTTCGACCGGATTCTCGCCAAATATCACCGCGGCGGAAAGAGCGGGCGAAAGACGGCCTGGGGCGGAACCGGCTTGCCTTCGAAAACACCTGAGCGGGGCAGCGAATGAGCCGGGACACAAGCCCCATTTTCGGCAAGCTCGACTGGACGGTCACGCCCTATACCGACCTGCTGCGCGATGTGAACAGCAGCACGATCGTGGGGGCCGGTGCGGCCAGCGTGCTGGTGCTGGGTGCGATCGCGGGAGTCGCGTTGCTGACCTATATGCGCTGGTGGGGGCCGCTCTATCGCAACTGGCTGACTTCGGCCGACGCGAAGAAGATCGGCATCATGTATATCGCGCTCGCGCTGGTCATGCTGGCGCGGGGTATCATCGAAGGTTTCGTGATGCGCGCGCACCAGGCGACGGCGCTGGGCACGCTGGCGCAGCCCGAAAGCGGCCTGGTCGCGCCGGATCACTTCGCGCAGCTGTTCAGCACCCATGGCACGATCATGATCTTCTTCGTCGCGATGCCGTTGCTGATCGGCCTGATCAATTTCGTTCTGCCTCAGCAGCTGGGCGCGCGCGACATGGCATTTCCGGTGCTCAACCAGGTCAGTCTGGGGCTAACCGCGGTCGGCGCGGCGCTGGTCATGATCTCGCTCTTGATCGGCAAGTTCGGGACCGGCGGGTGGACCATGTATCCGCCCTATACCGGTATCGACTTCAGTCCCGGCGAAGGGGTCGATTACTGGCTGTGGGCGATCCTGATATCCGGCATCGGCTCAACCCTGACGGGAATGAATTTCGCGGTCACGATCTTCAAGGAACGCGCGCCGGGCATGCATTTCATGCGCATGCCGCTGTTCTGCTGGACCAGCCTGTGTGTCGCCATCATGCTGATCTATGCCATGCCTGCGCTGACCGTATCGAGCGGTATGCTGGTGCTGGACCGGTATCTGGACTTCCACTTCTTCACCAACGATGCCGGTGGCAACATGATGAATTATGCGAACATCTTCTGGATGTTCGGCCACCCGGAAGTCTACATCCTGATCCTGCCCGCCTTCGGTGTATTTTCCGAAATCAGCTCCACCTATTCGGGCAAGCGGCTTTACGGATATACCTCGCTGGTGATCGCCAGCATGAGCATCGCGGTGATCAGCTTCACCGTCTGGCTGCACCACTTCTTCACCATGGGGCAAAGCGCGGGCGTCAACATCGCGTTCGGAATCGCCACGATGATCATCGGCGTCCCGACTGGTGTGAAGATCTATGACTGGATGGCGACGATGTGGCGTGGCCGCGTGCGCATCACCGCGCCGATCGTGTATCTCACCGGTTTCTTCCTGCTGTTCGTGATCGGCGGTCTTTCAGGCATCATCCTGGCCAATCCGTCGATCGATTATCAGGTCCACAATTCCACCTTCCTGGTGGCGCATTTCCATAACGTGATCATTCCCGGCGTGCTGTACGGCATGCTGGCGGGCATCCATTACTGGTTCCCCAAGGCCTTCGGCTTCCGGCTGGACGAGGCATGGGGGCGGCGCACGGCCCTGCTGTTCGTGGGTGGTTTCATCTTCACCTTCATGCCGCTCTACGTGCTGGGCCTGATGGGCATGCCGCGCCGCTCACCGACGTTCCAGAATCCCGATTTTCTTCCGTGGATGTATCTCGCAGGCTTCGGCGCGGTGCTGATGCTGTGTGCGCTGGCCGCGCTGTTCTGGACGTTCTGGACCAGCTATCGCAATCGGCTGGCTCTGACCGTGCCGGGCGGTGACCCATGGAATGGCAGCACGCTCGAATGGTCCTCGCCCGCCCCGGTGCCGGAATGGACCTATCCCCGCATCCCGCATGTCGTCGCGCGCAACGATTGGGGCGAAGCCAAGCGCAGGGGCGATCCCTGGAAGGGGCCGGAGGAATATTCCGACATCGAAATGCCCGCCAACACGGCGCACGGCCTGTTGATCGCGGGCGCCGGTTTCGGCCTCGCCTTTGCAATGGTCTGGCATATCTGGTGGCTGGCGGTCCTCAGCTTCCTCGCCATACCCGGCCTGCTGGCCGTGCGCGGCATGATGGTGATCGAACCCAAGGTGATCCCCGCGTCCGAAGTCGCGGAAGCGGATCGGCGCTTCCGGCATCAGGTCGCCAATCTGACCCCGATCACGCGCGCCGAGGAGGAAACCGAACGCAATCGCGGCGTGCCCGATCTGTCGGAGTTCGCGGGATGAGCGAGACCAACCTCTATCCCGGGCTGAATCTCGGCGGCGGACACGGCGAAGCGCACGAGCAGGCCGAGAACACGGTGTTCGGGTTCTGGGTGTTTCTGATGAGCGATCTCATCATCTTCGGCATCCTGTTTGCATCCTATGCCTCCTACCTCGATCCCATCGGCCTTGCCGGTGGCCCGGGCCCGCAAGACCTGTTCGACATCAAGAGTGTGGCGATCCAGACGGCGTTCCTGCTCGTTGGAGGCGTCGCCTATGGCGGGGTGTCGCTGGCGGTGAAGTACGAACAGGGGTGCGCCAAAATCATCGGCTGGCTGCTGCTATGCGCGGTGCTGGGTGCGGGCTTCCTGTTCTTCGAGGTGCGCGATTTTCTGACGCAGGCGGGCGAGGGGGGCGTGCCGCAGGCCAGCGGCTGGCTCAGTTCCTACTGGACGCTGGTCGGGCTGCATGGCGTGCACGTCTTCTCGGGTATCCTGTGGATCCTCGCCATGATCGCTCAACTGGTCGCTCGCGGGGTGGACGATGTCGTGAAAGTGCGCCTTTCCATGCTGGGAGTATTCTGGCATTTCCTCGACCTCGTCTGGGTCGGCATATTCTCCTTCGTGTTTCTGGTCCCTCTGGCATGACCAAGCCGAACACGGGAGAACTCGATCCGAAGGATACCGCGCGCGAGGAGGTCCGCAGCTATGCGATCGGCTTTGTCGCCAGCCTGCTGCTGACCGGCGGCGCGTTCGCCGCATTGCTCTCCGACCTGTCGACGAGCTGGAAAATCGTGCTGATCTGCGTTGCCGCGCTGCTGCAGATCGTCGTCCATCTGCGCAAATTCCTGCATCTCAGCTTTTCGGGCGAGCAATCGCGCGAAGATCTCTTGCTGGTGTTGTTCTCCGTCTGCCTGCTGGCCATCATGGCGGGCGGAACGTGGTACGTGATGTCGGACCTGGGAGAGCGCATGCACGAAAGCGGCGAAGGCGGCGCATCAATGCATTCGGCGGCGCCGGACGGCTGACAGGCGGCCAATTCCGCACCGACCGTGGCCCTTATCGTCTGAGCCGGCTTACATTTCCTCTTTCAGGCCCGACCGGATCAGCCACCAGTTCGGGAAATAGGCGGTGGCGAAGCCTGCCAGCATGGCGATCTGCATCGCCACCCAGAACACCGGACTGCCCGCATTCACCTTTCCTCCGAACAGCGCGGGGAAAAGCAGGAAGTGGGCCAGGCCCATGAAGCCGTACATGCCGACCTGCCAGCTGGTGAGCGATAGGACGTCCGCCTTGGTGGCGGCCACGATCCCCTCGCCGACCGAAAGGTCGCGCATCGGAGCGATGGCGAAATACTGGAAGACGATGCCGATCAAGAGAGCGAAGACGTAATCCATCGTCCACTGGGCGAAAATCTCCGTCTCGAAAATCGTCCCCATCCCGAAAAAAGCGAGCACGCCGGGTGCGATATGGGCGACATTCTCGCAGATGAGATCGGCCAGCGAACAGCCCGCTCCGCAATGCAGCGTGCCCTTGGCCACCTTCGCGGCGTAAGGCGTCTTGCCAGAATCCATCCCGGCATAACGATGATAGAACCAGATCAGCAGCGGGCCTGCGAACAGGGCGCAGAGTGGCCAGACGAACCGCATCACCGCCATTTTGGGCGGCGTGCGCTTCATCTGCCACGCCATATAGGCTGCACAAAGCACGCCCAGCATCAGCAGGGCGATTGCGGCTATATGCACCCCTTGCGGGATCGTAGCCGAATTCAAGCGGCCTCGATCCTGACCGGGACCGACTTCGATGCCGGGGTCTTCGAAATCTCGTCATGGTGCGTGATCGGCACCAGCACGTTGCATTCCGGATAATACCCCGCAATCGTCCCGCGCGGCAGCTTGTAGGCCACCAGCTTCAGCCCGCCCAGATGGCGCTCGACATCGTCGCCATCGTAATCGCTGACCAGACGGACCGTATCGCCATCCTTGAGACCGGCTTCGGCAATGTCGTCCGGGTTCATCAAAACCACGTCGCGCGTGCCCTCGATCCCGCGGAAGCGATCGGAATAGCCATAGATGGTGGTGTTGAACTGATCGTTGGAGCGCATGGTGAGCAGGCGATAGCGTCCCGGCCTGTCTTCGAAACCGAGCGAAGTTAGCTGCGGGGGCGTGGTGATCACGGCCTTGCCGCTGTCCGTCTTCCAGATCCGCTCCGCCGCCGGATTGCCGCGCCAGAAGCCGCCGGCCTCGAACATCCGCTTATTGAAGTCGTGGAAGTCGTCGGGATAGGTCGCTTCGATCAGATCGCGCACCAGCGAATAATCGCCGGTCCACTCGTCCCATTCCATCTTGGGGTTGGGATCGAGCGTGGCCTTGGCGATCCCGCTGACGATGGCAAGCTCGCTCTTGAGATGTTCGGAGGCGGGCGGGCGATGGCCGACCGATCCGTTGATCATCGAAAAGCTGTCTTCGCTCGTCACGGCCTGATTGCCGCTTTTCTGCTCGTCCACTTCGGACCGGCCGAGGCATGGCAGGATATAGGCCTGCTTGCCCGGATAGAGATGGCTGCGATTGAGCTTGGTCGACACCATGACGACGATGTCCTGGCTGGCCCAGCCTTCCTCCATCCGCTTCTGATCGGGCACGGCGCGCACCAGATTGCCGCCGAGCGAGATGAACCCGCGCACCTTGCCTTCGATCAGCCCCTGCACCGCATCGACGACATGCATTCCGTCTTTCGTCGGTGGGTCGAAATCGAACAGGTCTTTCAGCTTGTCGAGCGGGACGAGGTGCGCCTTTTCCGCGATGCCGACCGTTCGCTGTCCCTGCACGTTGGAATGGCCGCGGACCGGGCAGCAGCCCGTGCCGGGGCGGCCGATATTGCCTTTCAGCAGCAGCAGATTGACCAGCATGGCGATGTTGAGCGCGCCATGCGTGTGCTGGGTGAAGCCCATGCCGTAGACGCCGATCACCTTTTCGGCATCGATATAGACCTGGGCCGCTTCGCGCAGCGCATCTTCGGTAAGGCCGCTGGCCTTTTCGATATCGGCCCAGTCGGCATCGCGGCAACAGGCGATGAACGCATCGAAACCGGTGGTGTGCTGCTCTATGAAGGTATGGTCGATAACCTCGCGCGTGCCCGCCTCGCGCGCCCGGTCGTCGGCTTCTACAACGACCTTGCACAGGCCCAGGATCGCCGCGACATCGCCGCCCGATTGCACCTGGTGATACTGGTCGGAGATCACCGTTTCCTTGCCCGTCAGCATCGCCAGCGGGTTCTGCGGATCGACGAAGGAGACAAGGCCCTGCTCGATCACCGGATTGAAGGTCACGATCTTGCCGCCGCGGTCCTTCAGATCCTTCAGATTGTGAAGGAAGCGCGGGCTGTTCGTGCCGGGATTCTGGCCGAAATAGAAATAGCAGTCGGTCTCGGCCAGATCGTCGAACGTCACTGTGCCGACGGGCGAACCGATTACCTTGGTGAGGCCCACCGAAGTGGTCTCGTGGCACATATTGCTGCTCTGCGGCAGATTGTTGTTGCCATAGGCGCGGGCAAGAAGGGCGTAGAGATAGCTCGCTTCCAGCCCGGCATGGCCGGAGGCGTAGAAGACCACATCCTCGCGCGGCAGATCGCGCAGGGTCGCGCCGATTTCTGCAAAGGCATCGTCCCACTCGATCGGCACATAGCGATCCGACGCGGCGTCGTATCTCATCGGGTGGGTCAAGCGACCCGATTTTTCGAGCTCGTGGTCCGACCATTCGCGCAATTCGGTGACCGTATGACCGTCATACGCGAAAAATTCCGGTGTGCAGCGATCCTTGGTCAATTCCCACAACGTGGCCTTCGCCCCGTTTTCGCAGAATTCGAACGCGGAATAGTTCGCCGGCTTCGGCCAGGCGCATGACATGCACATCACGCCCTTGGGCTTGTTCAGCCGCCGCAAACTGTCGAGCGCACCGGGAGAGGCCCAGGTTTCGCCATAGATGCTGGCGATGCCTTTCATGGAACCCCAGCCCCCGGCGGGGCCGGGCGAGTGGGGAAGGGTGTCGGCGTTCTTTTTGCTCTCGTCCGCCATCGTGCTCTCCCGATGCTTTGAAAATCGCTGCGTCATAATTCGACGGGCCGATTTCTATGGGCGAGCCGAATGCGCCTCAATTCCAAGCTTTGCAATGGGGCGCTTGCGCGGAAAGTGCGCTCTTAAACGGATGATCAGAGCTGGAGATTGCGCCGCACGTAAGCGCTCGTGCGGGAAGGCCAGGGCCGCGGTCGAAAGAAGCCGCGGCTCCTTGGCCTTGTCAGTATCGGAACGTTGCCGTGGCGAAGATCTGGCGTGGATTGCCGTAAAATGCGGTTAGCGTCCCTTCGCGCCCCAGAGTCGGGATCGGGAAGCCATTGGCACCCGACGGGATCGCCCCGGTGCGCGGGTCGGCAGCGACGAAGGTGTAGCCGCTGGTCTTGTACTCCTTGTCGAACAGATTCTTCCCATACACGCCGACGCTGAACCGCTCGCCCGGGGCGGTATAGACTATGCTCGCATCGACCAGCGCATAGCCGTCCTGATCGATGAATTCGTTCGGTATTTCGAACTGGAAGGTCTTGCTGCGATAGCTGACCGTGGTGCCCAGATAGAGATCGCCTGCGCCGACCGGCAGCGTGTAGCTTGCGGTGGCGCTGCCGGTAAATTCAGGCGTGTTCTGAACTTCGCGGAATTCGGCGACATCGGTCGGCGTGTTGCCGATATTGGCGATATATTCGTCGTATCGCGCATCGATATAGCCGAGCGATCCCGACAGATTGAAGCCCCCGCCGAGGCGAGCGCTCGCTTCCAGTTCCAGCCCCTTGAAAGTCGCCGCCCCCGCATTCGAAACGATGCCGCAGAACGAAGGCGTTGGCGCACCGTTGACCTGGATCGTGCAGGCGACCGAGCCGGGGATCTGAACGTCGGTATAATCGGCGTAGAAGGCCGCGGCAGCGACGTTGAGCGCCCCGTTCATAAGGCTGCCCTTGTAGCCGATTTCGTAGCTGTCGACCTCTTCGGGCGCGAAACTGAGGAAATCGGCGATCTCGGCATCGGTCGGTTGGCCCGGAACTGCGGCGGGCGCGTTGGTGCCCACGCCACGCGGGTCGAAGCCGCCGCCCTTGAAGCCTTTCGAATAGCTCGCATAAAGATTGTGGTCGGGCGTCGGCATGAAGCTGATCGAGGCGCGCGGGGTGAATTTCTCGAACTTGGCCGACCCCTGGAAATTGGTGCTCGGTGCGCCGAAGGGAATGCCCGCACCGCCGAAGAAGGGCGATCCTCCGCCGAGATAATTCTGCCGCAGAATGTCCGCCGTGCGCTCGTCCCAAGTGTATCGTCCGCCCAGCGACACGCTCAGCCGGTCGCCGATGTCGTAGGTGAGGTCGCCGAAGATCGCGTAGGTCTCGGTATCGACATCGGCACGGGTGAAGGCGGTGAGGCCGGCGAACGTCGTAAAGATGCGCACATCGAACAGCGTGTCCGCCTTGGCATCGAGATAATAGAAGCCGAGCAGACCGTTCAGCGGCCCGTTGTCGTAAAGCAGTTGCAGTTCCTGGCTGATCTGCTCATTGAAATAGGCACCGGGCACGTCAAGATCGACGGCGGGCAGCGCATCGAAATCGATCGGGCCAAGGCTGTCGTCCTTACGCCATGCGCTGATCGATCGCAGCGTCACCGTATCGCTGACCATGATCTCGGCATTCATCGCGAGGCCATAGGCTTCGACATCCTGAATGGGATCGTCGAGACCGCCTCGGGTATCGAAAACATCGTCGAGCACCGGAGCGCCCGAGGCGAGGCCCGGGATCAGGCGCGTGCCGCCCCGCGGATCGCTTTCGTCCTTTGTGTAATCGCCACTGATGCGAAGGAAGACCGGCTCGCCATAGCCGCCCATCTCCATGCTCAGCCGCCCGGCCCAGATGTCCTTGTTGTAGTTTTCGAGTCCGGTCGTGAGATTGTCGCCAAAGCCGCCGCGCGACAGGCGTGCAATCGATCCGCCAACGCGGATTATGTCGTTCAGCGGCGCGGACGCGGTCAGAACTCCCTCGGCCTGATTATAGGTTCCGTAGGTCGCCCGCGCCTTGAGGGCGAAATCCTGCGGCAGGCGGCGAGTCACGTATTTGACTGCACCGCCGATCGTGTTGCGGCCATATAACGTTCCCTGCGGGCCGCGCAGCACTTCGATCCGTTCCACGTCGTAGATGTCGAGCACTGCGGCCTGAGGGCGGTTCAGATAGACATCGTCGAGATAGATGCCCACGCCCTGCTCGAAACCGGAAACCGGATCCTGCTGGCCGATGCCACGGATGAAGGCGGTGAGCGTGGAATTGGTCGCCCGGCTGGCTTCCAACGTGACGTTCGGTACCACCTGGCCGACATCGGTGATGTCGAGCGCGCCTGCTTTTTCCAGCTGTTCGCCGCTTAGCGAAGTGACTGCAATCGGCACGTCCACGAGACGCTCCTCGCGGCGGCGTGCCGTCACGATGATGGTGTTATCGACACCCGGCTCTTGCGGTTCGTCGCTGGCTACGGGGCCAGGCTGACGTGGCATTTCCTGATCGGCGGGGTCGCCGACGGTCTGGGCAGCGTTTTGAGCATTGGCGGGCAGGGCGAACGCACCGAGCGCGCACCCGGCGAACAGTCCCATAAGCAATCGTTTCGGCGTCCGATTCGCGCTGGCACACATAGTCTGAACCCTCCCATATTGCGGCCCTCTCGCTCCACACGGAGGACATTCTTTGAATGTTCAATACCGAAACATGAACCATCTTTCAAGTTTGTTCTTGCATGTGCGATGCATGCCGCCCTAATTTGGTCCCAACGATCGGGATTTGCGAAGTGCAGAGGGAATTATGACGCAAGGCGATACGCGCTCGGACAAGCAACCGAGGACGGAGCGGGGCAGGCGCACTTTGCGAAAGCTTCTGGACGCGGCGGCGGGCGAGTTCGGCGATCATGGCTTTCATGACGCTTCGATCAGCGCGATAACCGCGCGGGCCGGAGTCGCACTGGGCAGTTTTTACACTTATTTCGACAGCAAAGACGCGATCTTCCGCGCGCTGGTTTCCGATATGAGCGATGCAGTGAAACAGGCGGCTCGGGCGGCCATTGACCCTGCGGCGTCAGCTCTGGAGATCGAGCGCCAGGCTCTGCTCGGGTTTCTGAACTTCGCAGCCGAACACAAGGAAGTCTATCGGATCATCGACGAGGCGGAATTCGTCGATCCGGCGAATTATCGTGCCCATTACGAGACGATCGGGAAGCGGATTACGGAACGGCTCGCGACCGGCGGCGTCAAGGGAGATTTGCGCCCGGACCTAGGCGAGGTCGAAGCCTGGGCTATCATGGGGATGAATGTCTTTCTCGGCCTGCGCTATGCCATCTGGGCATGCGAAAACGATGGCGCCGCCGAGGATGTGGCAAGTCGTGCGAACAGGATACTGGAACGCGGCATCGGTCGCGTCTGAAGCCTTTCGGAGCGCATCCCGGCGGAGAGTTTTCATCACGCCATGTAGAAGGAACTCGCTCTCGATCACCACGGAGCCGTGCTGGCTCGCCCAGGCTATCGAACCGCCTCTCTGTCAAGGCCGGAAAATGTTAGGGCGGGGATCGTAAACGGCGGTCTAAACGTTCGGCTCGCTTCAGGAAGGGTGCGACGGGCAGAACTCTTCTGTCACTGCCAGGGGGCGAAGAATATGCACACAGCCAGCTCGATCGGATCGCAAATTGCCGTCATTGGAGCCGGAATAAGCGGGATCGCCTGCGCACGAGTGCTGAGCGAGGCAGGCCTGTCCGTGCATGTTTTCGACAAGGGCCGGCGTCCCGGCGGGCGCGTTTCTTCTCGCACTGTCGAGAAGGACGCTCACGATTTTTCCTTCGATTACGGCGCGCAGTACTTCACTGTACGCCATCCGCTTTTTCGCAGCGTCACGGCGAAACTCGCTGACAAGGGAATGGTCTCTCGCTGGCCGGTTGCGGGGGAAGATGCGTGGGTCGGCACGCCGAGGATGGCCAAGCTGATCGAAGGCCTGGCTGACGGTATCGACATTGCCTGGGGAGCCGAGGTGACCGCGCTTTCTTCCAGTAAGAGCGGCTGGAGTGTTCGGATCGGCGATTCCGACGTGCGGAACTTCGATCAGGTGGTCCTTGCCATGCCCGCCGAACAGACGGCGCTGCTGGCGGGGGCCGGCGATCCCGAAATGGCGCGCCGCGCCGCCGGATCGCGCACCGAGCCTTGTTGGACGGTGATGCTCGGTTTCGCAGAACCCCTGCCGATCCACGAGGGTATCGTGAAGGGACCGGGTATTTCGTCGGCGACGCGCAATTCGGGCAAGCCTAAGCGGCAAGGCGGTGAAGCCTGGGTCGTCCACGCCGATCCGGACTGGTCGCGCCAGTATCTTGAGCACGAGCCAGCGGACATCGAACAAAGGCTGAGCGAAAGATTTGCCTCTCTGATCGGCGTCACCTTACAGCCGATCTTTACCCGGGCGCATAGATGGCGTTACGCGCTTTCGAGTTCGCGCTCCGAGGGGTGCTATTGGAACGAGGAAATTGGACTGGGCGCATGTGGAGATTGGTTGCTCGCGCCTCGGATCGAAAGCGCCTGGATATCCGGCCACACACTGGGCAAGCGGATCGTCGGGGCAGGCCTCGATCTGTAGCGTCGGTGCGCGTGCGAGAGGGAAACGTCCCGGCTCCGCAAAGAGTTTTCGGCCAGGCTTTTTTGATAGAGTCGAAAGCCTTGGAAACGCCGGTGGCGGAGACGGAGGGATACAAAGTCAATTGTGAACACGGCAGAATATTGTGTTTCTCAGCTCTAGAAAATACTGGCGCCAACTTTATGCGTCGGTCTTTCACGGCCCCGTGCGGACGTTTGTCGATCGAGAGTTTCCGCCTCCGGGCCGTAAGCGGACTGTCGCTTTTCTTTAAGTTCCAAACCATCAAAAGCCGTCGTTGGGTTTCGCGTACTCTTACCAAGGTTGTCTGACCCAAGACGCGACAAGTTGGATCAGGTGAGCAGAATTGTGCGCATCCCGCTTTCGAGTGCTTCTGAATTGAACGGCTTGTTAATCATGACCGCATGGGGAAACGGGGTTTCCTGATCGCTGTAGCCAGTGGCGAACAGAAAGGGGATCGATCGCTGGACGAGATGTTCCGCGATCGGGAAGCTTTTTTCCCCGTTCAAATTTATGTCGAGAACAGCCACACCCACCGAGGTCGCGGAGAGCGCGTCGAAGGCGCGGTCGACACCGCCCGCGACCACGACGGTTTTGAATCCGAGGTCCGTCAAAAGGTCCTCCGTATGCATCGCAACGATCGGTTCGTCCTCCACAACGAGAACGGTTTTATCCTCAAACGCTCTCATGCCGGCAGTCTGGGAATGTATGCGCGCACTTTACAGATTACTCCTTCCGTGAGGAACTCAATCTTCACGCTCCCGTCTAGTTCCGCTGCCAGCCCGCGTTCGAGCATTTTGCTGCCGAAACCACGTTTTGCCGGGGCGACGACCGGGGGTCCCCCAAACTCCTGCCATTGAAACTCCAGCTCGGTGTCCGCGACATTCCAGCGCACATCCACGCCGCCACCGGGCGCAGAAAGGCTGCCGTATTTCACAGCATTCGTCGCCAGCTCGTGTACAGCCAGAACCATCGATATCGCGGTCTTGGAAGGGAGCATCAATTCGGGTCCTTCCATGCTGACGGCATGGCCCGCGACGTGGGGAGCGATAGCATCCTGCACCAGCTGCCTGAGGGGGACTGGCTCCCAATTCTTCTTCGTCAGCAGACTATGCGCTGCGGCCAAAGCCATCAGCCGTCCCTCGAGTGCCTTGCGGATTTCGGGATCGGACGACGTCATCGTCTGCGCAACCAATCCCTGGACGATCGCAAGCAGATTTTTCGCGCGGTGATTGAGCTCATCGATCAGCAGTACCTGATGCTCCTGAAACCGCTTCTCTTCCGCGATGTTACGGGCTTCGATGACCGTCCCGATCGGCTTTCCCTCATCGTCGAGGACCGGGCTCGCAGTGAAACCGACTGGATAGAAGGACCCGTCCGGCGCGACGAAAAATTCCTCGCCGGAGGTTTGCGCGCGTTCGGGGAATGCGCGATCGATCGGGCATTCCTCGATCGGGTAATGCGATCCATCCGGCTTTTTGTGATGGACGACATCGTGCAGCGGGCGTCCTTGCATGTCCTCGAAAGAGTAGCCGGTCAATTGCTCCGCGGCGGCATTGGCGTAGACGCAAATCTGGTTCTCATCCATGAGGAACACCGCCTCGCGCGTGTTGCTCAAGATGGCGTTGAGCCGACGGCTCGTTTCGTGGAGGGTCCGTTCGGCCCGGACGCGTTCGATATGCGCCCATGATCGTTCCACCACTTCACGGATCAGACTGAGTTCCGCGTCCGTCCATATTCGCGGTATCGCGTCGTGAACCGCCATCAGGGCAATCAGCCTGTTGTCCTTGACCAGCGGCAAGCAGATCGTCGCGGCGATACCGATGCTTTGGAAGGTCGCGGCCGCATCAGATGGGAGCTGGGCGATCACATCGTCCACGACGAGCGGCAGATTGGAAGTGAGGTTGGACCGCAAATTCGCCGAAGTCGGAAAGTTCGTAGGTGCCGACGATGGTGGACGATCCTGGAGCCGTCCAGTCTCCCGTGATCGTGAAGCCGTTTTCATCCGCGTGCATGTCGGCATAGGCACAGATGGAAACGTCCAGAAATTCGCCAGTCAATCGCGCAACGGTTCGCATGATCGCGGTGGAATCCTCCAGCTCTTGGGTTGCGGACGCCATGCGATCGAAAAAGGACAACCTATCCATCATCCTTGCCTGAGTGGCTTGCGAATGGCGCAATTCGAGCTGAGTGACGGCCTGCGCGCAGATCGCCTGGAATGCGCTGCGCTGCTCGCCGGTGATCCCGGCCGGGCGGGCTTTCGTGTCCGCGATAATCAGAGTGACACTCGCAAGCCCGCTCGCCAGCTTTTCGCGGATACCCGCCACGAATTCGAAAGGTTTTCCTTCAGCCTTGATGTCAGGAAGGACGACGAACTGGCAGTCTTCAAATTTCGATCGCAAGTCTGCGTCATAAGCCGTGCGAAGGGATTGTTCGTCGCCGAGACAAGCCGCCAGGCGCTTCGTCTCGCGCTCCTGGACCCAGAACGCCGCTGCGGGCGCTTGAAAGAGCAGGCGTGCCAGATGCACGAGGCCGGTAAGTGCAGTGTCAATCGAGACCTCATCGCCGGACTTTGCTTCGACTGCCTCCATTTGCGCTCCGATTGCAATCGCGCCGGTGATAATGCGATCACTGCCACCAATCGAGATATTGCGTCAATTTTTCAATGCGAAGCGCTCGGAGGTGGCGTGATCGGAGTAACCGCTTAATTCGATCGACGACTTGTAGGCCGATAGCGGACAATCTACTTTGGGCCGCAGGTTGACAGTCAGCCGACATTCCCCGGACGAAACTGATTTCCTCCTTTGCTACGATTTGACGGAATTCTCACACGCGGTCACCCCGTTGAGCTTTCCCCAGACAAATGGGTGGCGCTGGTTTCCTCTTTCCTGCTTGTTCAAGTGCAAACTGAATATCTTTCCTCGGCCAGATCACTCGTGAGCCATCCTATTCTCGCATCTTCCAAATCGGACCAATGTCTTCCTCGGATGGCCATGATTCAACACTCGCATCTCCGCCGACGAGCGCGAAACGACGGTCTCCATATCGCAGTGTCCTTATCTCTTTAGGCGTCGCGATAGGTTCCGGAGGGAAATGCCCATCGCTCTTTTGAACGCAGTGCTGAACGCAGCATCGAATTGGTATTCCAGCAACAACGCGAAGTGCAATATCGCTCCAAGTCTGCGTCGGTAGTGTTGCTCGGCCAACGGCGCAAAGGGGGAAGGATATGCGCTATCCGCTCCATTTTCTGGAAAAGGCCGCAAACTTGAAAGCGGCAATGCGCGATATTTAAACTGCGGCAGATTCTCACAAAGACGACCGTGACGACGCGAGCGTCGATAGTGGGAAAGTTCGCCATGCGCTGGTTAAAGAAGGGCAGGCTCAGGCTTGAACGCGCAACCGAGCTAAACTAGTTGAACCGTCAAACACACTCTTGGAAGGTCGTCCTGCGCACTGAATTGTTCTTGAAAGGCCGCCTTCGGCACGAGCTTTCCGCGCAAGAGAAGGCATGGCTGGAAGACGCGGTCGGCCGCACCCTCTGGCTCGAGCCTCGCCAGACCTTGGTCCAGCGCGGTGATCGAGTGGAGCACTCCTACTACATCATAGAAGGCGTGGTGCTGCGTAGCATCGACGATCGTAGCGGCCAGCGGCAGTTGGTCGGGTTGAACATCCCTGGCGATTTCGTCGATCTGCACGGGTTCCCCATGAAGCGGCTCGATCACAGCACATCGGCGCTCGGGCACGTCCACCTGGCGGAAGTGCCGCATTCGGCCATCGCCGATCTGGTCGATCGCTCCGTACATTTGGCGCGCGCACTATGGTTTTCCACCCTGCTCGATGCGGCCATGCATCGCGAATGGATCTTTCGGCTGGGCAGGTTGAACGCGGAAGGGCGCATCGCCCACCTCATTTCCGAAATTATCGAACGGCACAAATTCGTCGGGCTGTACGATGGCCGGACCCTGCCGGTTTCCCTGCTCCAGCGCGATTATGCGGAAGCCTGCGGCATCACCTCGGTTCATGCCAATCGCAGTTTCCGCGTCCTGAAGGAACGCGGCGTTCTGGAGTTGCGCGGCGAAGGCCGGATCGAAATTCTCGACGAAGCCGAACTGAAGCGGCTCGGCGAGTTCGAGGGAGATTACCTTTACGGCGAAGGCGCGCTGGCGCTCGATTCCTTCGAAGATCGGGATCAGCAGGCCTTGCGATAAAGGGCCAGCGTCTCGCGCGACATCCGTTCGTCCGAGAAACGCTGTTCGAAATTACGGCGGATCGCAGTCCGGTCCAGCTGCAGCAGCTCATCCATCCTTTCGGTTGCCTCGCCGATGCTGTCGACGATGATGCCGGTGATTCCGTCCTCGACGACTTCGGCCACGCTGCCACGTCGCCACGCGATCACCGGTGTGCCGCATGCCATCGCCTCGATCATGACGAGACCGAAGGGTTCGGGCCAGTCGATGGGGAAGACCAGTGCCGCCGCATTGCCCAGCAGGTCCTGTTTGCCCGTATCGTCGATGCTGCCGATAAACTTCACGCGCCCATCTAGGGCGGGCCGGACGATTGAGTCGAAATAACCGGGATTGCCCGGATCGATCGGCCCTGCGAGCTTGAGCATCCGCCCGGTAGCCCGCGCCAGCTCGATCGCCCTGTCGGGGCGTTTCTGATCGGTCATACGGCCGAGGAAGGCCAAGTATCCGCCGCCCCCTCGATCCGGGGAATACCGATCGGCAGGCATTCCATGATGCACCACCCCTGCAAGGTTTGCGGCCGGCACTGCCCCTGCCTGCGACTGCGAGATCGCGATGATCCGTTCCCGCAGGAAGGCCCGGAAATGCTCAGTATGATCCGCCTCGTCGGCGCGCCAGTGGATGGTGCGAAAAACCGGAATGCCGAGCGTTTTCGCGACACCACTTGCATGGGCCGAACCGTGCAGATGGATAACATCGTGTTCGCCGCCGAACGCCAGCAGATCGTGCAGCAATTGGGCTTCCAGAACCGCAGGCAGACCCGGTGGGGCATCACCAGCCTGTCGTTCATGCCAGGCGAGGGATCGGTAGTGCCCGATTTGCCTGACGTCAGGGAGCGTCGAGTCCGCCGGACCGAACAGAGTGACATCGTGCCCGTCCCTTGTCTGCGCCGTGGCGAGGTCCGCAATCACTCGCTCGGTCCCCCCGTAAGTGCTCGGCGGGACAGGGTGAATGACCGGCGCGACATGGGCTATTCGCATGTGAGCAACATTTATCACCTTGTTTGTCAGGAACTTGGAAAGGTTCTGCGCATCGGTACCCGCACACCGGGAGCCCGTCGATGTTTGTTTGCCATATTGCCCTGCAAGGCTGCCTGACTTTGTCGGACGTGCCATACGGCATCAACGCCGACACCGGTGGCCATATTACCTATCTGCTGGAACTGGCCTGCGCGAGTGCGCGTGACCCGGAAATCGAGCGGATCGACATCGTGACCCGCGGCTTCATGGATTCGAAGCTGGGGATGCGGTTCGAGGCCCAATGTGCCGAAGCCAGAGGGAAAATCAGCCTTGTCAGGCTCGATGACGGTGATCCGTCATATCTGCCGAAAGAAGCTTTGCACGAACGGCACGAAGAACTGTGCGCGGCCTTCCTCGAATATCTGCACGATCTCGATCGCCTGCCAGATATCATACATGCCCATTATGCGGATGCGGGCATTCTTGCTCGCCATGCGAAGGAGCAGCTTGGCATACCTTACATCTTTACGGGCCACTCGCTTGGCGCCGTAAAGGGCGACATAAATGGCAGCGTGGATGAAAGCCTGCGGACACGCATCGGTGTCGAGGAAAGATCGCTCGATATGGCCGATGCCGTCATCGCCAGCTCGCGCGACGAGGCGGAGGCGCAATACGCGCATTATGCTTCGATCGAAGCAGGGCGCATCCGCGTCATTCCGCCGGGCTGCGATCTCCATCGGTTCGAAAGCGCGCAGCCGAGCGAAAAGGTTCGTGCGGATCTGGCGCAATTCCTGCGCGACCCAGCCAAACCCATATTGCTCGCCATCGCCCGACCGGTCAGGAAGAAAAACCTTCTCGGGCTGGTGGAAGCCTATGCCACCGACACGGCCTTGCAGGACGCTGCAAATCTCGTGATCGTGGCTGGCTGCCGGTCGCTGCTTGGCGATCTGGAGACCGAATGCCGCGAGGTCATGCAGGAGCTGATAGAGGCGATCGATCGGTATGACCTTTACGGGAAGGTCGCCTATCCAAAAAACCACGATCCCGCAGACATTCCAGCTTATTACGCCGTAGCGCGCGAGAGTGGCGGGGTGTTCGTAAACCCGGCACTGAACGAACCGTTCGGCCTGACCCTGCTCGAAGCGGCAGCGTCCCGTCTTCCGGTGGTCGCTACGGACAGCGGCGGCCCTAACGATATCGTGGAACGCTGCAACAATGGTGAGCTGGTCTGTCCGCGCGATCCGCTGGCCATTGCCACCGCTTGCCGAAACATCGTCACCGACAGGCGCAAATGGGTCCGCTATGCGACGGCTGGCGGGCAAGCGATTGCCGCCTATGACTGGAGCGCGCATCGCGAACAGTATCACCGGTTGTTGAAGGAATTGACCGGACCGCTTCCCAAGGCCCCGAAATGGGGCCGGATTCTGATTTGCGATATCGACAATACGTTGCTCGGCGATCATGCGGCATTGCATGAATTCCTGAGCTGGCAGGCCGAACATGCTGGCCAAATCGCTCTCGGCATTGCCACGGGCCGCAGTTTCCATAGCGCTCAGGCGATCCTGGCGGCAGAAGGTGTCCCGACACCGGATGTCATCATCAGCAGCGTCGGAACGCGCATCCACTGGTACGATCGCGACGAACGCCGGTTCGTAGAAGACGCCGACTGGCGACGCCGCGTGGAGAACGCTTGGGATGACAAACGCACAAGAGATGTTGCTGCGAGCCTGAAGCTTCGACCCCAGGCTCTGCTGGAACAGCATCAGGGCAAGGCAAGTTACTTCGTGGACGATCGCGATCCGGACGTCCTTCGTACCGCGCTGCGCGCAAGGGGCCTCAAAGTGGAGATCGTCGCCAGTCACGGGCGCTATCTTGATATCCTTGCCGAAGGCACGGGCAAAGGGCCGGCCGTTGGCCATGTGGCCGACAAGCTTTCGCTGACGCAGTCGCGCGTGGTGGTCGCAGGTGACAGCGGCAACGATCTGACGATGCTGCGCGCCTGTCCGTTTCCGATCGTGGTAGGAAATGCCAGCGACGGTTTGGCGCAGGATCCGTCTCTTTCCCACGCCTATCGGGCAGAGGGATGTTATGCGGCGGGTGTGCTGGAAGGTGTCAGGTATTTCCAGGCGCAAGGCAGCTGGTGACTTCCTACCGATCGGTGTCGGTGCTCACACTGGTGCGAGGTCGGCAGCAACACCTCGACCATCTGGTCGCGGGCTTGGAAACGCAGACCTTTCCGCCCGATGAGCTGGTGATCGCCTACATGCAGGACGATGCACCACAGATCGAGACAACGGGCATGTTCCCCGTCCGCTACGTACAGGTGCCAGGCGAACCCATGCCGCTTGCCGCGGCGCGAAATCGGGCGGCGGAGATGGCTGCAGGGGACGTGCTCGCCTTCCTCGATGTGGACTGCATTCCCGATCCGGATTTCGTTCGCCGCGCTGCCGAGGGGCATGCGTTCGACACAAATGGCGTTTTTCTTCCGGAGGTCCGCTACCTGCCCGGTACCGACACGGATTGGCTCGACCAGAAGACCGGCGCGCCCGACTTCCAATTGCTCCTGAGCACTGGCGTCCGCCATCCGAGCAAACGACCGCTGGACGACGCATCCTTTCTGCCCATCACGGATTTCGGAGAATTGTGGGGCCTCGCCTTCATCCTCTCGGCGAAAATCTGGCATGCGGCGGGCGGAATGGATGAAGATTACATCGGCTATGGCGCGGAAGAAACCGATCTCGGCCGGCGCTTGGAATGCAGTGGCGCGCGGATGTACTGGCTGGGCGGAACGATCTGCTTCCACCAGCACCACCATGTGCACAAGCCACCCTTGCAGCATTTCGAATCGATTATTCGCAATGCGCGCCTGTTCCGCAGCCGTTGGGGCGAATGGTGCATGCAATACTGGCTCGACGATTTCGAACGACGCGGTTTGGTGAAGCGTTCGGAAGAGAAGCTCGAGATCGTGCGACGTCCGACCGAATGCGAAGTTGCGGACACGCGGCAGGGTGCCGAAGTCTTGTTCAGCTGACCCCCCAAAGCCGCGTAGCCCGCTCTTCGAGCCAGTGTGCCGCCTTGCGCGCGGCGTCTTCGTCATGAAGCGTGGTGAGAATCGAGGTGTCGAGCGCATCGGTTTCGGCCAGCGCGCGCTGCCATTCGGGGATCGAGGCGGGCCAGGTTTCGCGATAGACGGCGGCACCCAAGCGTTGCAGCTCGCGCGCTTTTGCTTGCTGCTCGTCGAAGTAACGCCATTCGGGAATGCACAGGAACGGCTTGCCCGCCCGTGCGATCTCGTGAACCGTGTTGTCACCCGCCGACGCGATGACCCGGTCAGCAGCGCACAGATAATCGGTGAGATTGTCGATCCAGCCGAGTTCGCGCAGATTGCCGAAATCCGTTTCGTGCCCCTCGCGGTGAACGGGGCCGGCCACCAGCCACCGCGTATCGGGCTCTGCCCGCGCGGCTACGGTTAGGGGAGCGTAGGGCGTGCCCGAACCGCCGCCGCCGGCGATCACCAGCGTTACCTTCTCTTGCTCCGAAAGGCCCAATCGCGAACGGGCCTCGCTCTTTCCGCGCAGCGGTGCGCGCGTGGTGCAAAGACCGCCTGTATAGAACGTGCGATCGCGCAGGCGCTTGGGATAGCTATCCTGTTCGATCCGTTCGTCGAAGGGGGCGAGCATGGCAACGCACGCCTCGTATCCTGCGACATGGCCGATATCCTCGCGGTCGCCATGCATTCTGATAGTGACGGCGGGAACGCTCATGATTCGCGACAGAAGGGCGATTTCCGCCGACACGTCGATGACGAAAAGCGCCGGGTCCGCCTCGCGCAGTGTCTGGGCGATCGTCCCCATGTGCTGGCGCATCTCCTCAACGCCGAGCGGTACGCAATGCAGGGTCTCTGGCGTCGGTTGCTCGTGAAGGGCCGGACTGCGCGACGGCGCACCAATCATGTTAGGCAGCTCCACGATGGTCGCATCGTGAGGTCGCTCGTCGAACTGCGACGGCGCTGCCGTCATGATGATGACCGGTCGGTCTTCTGGGATGTGCTCCAGTATCGCCATGATGCGGTTCGCATGGCCGCGCCCTTGATGATGCGCGAAGAACGCCAGCGCGGGCTTAATCATTGCCTGTCCCCCGATTGCTCTTGCACGCCCACTTCCGCGCGGAGATCTTTCAACCGGCCAGCAGTCCAGTTCTCGGCGAGGCGGACCTTGGGATTGGGGGCGCACCAGATTTCGCCACCCGCATCGAGTGCGGTCACCCAGATCAGATTGTGCTCGATCCCATAGTCGATGACCGCGAAGGCCAGCCCCGGGCCGCGATCGGTGATGTGCACTGGAAGCGGGGGAGCGAGCTGCGTGAACATGTCAGAGGTTCTTTTCGGTTTGGAGATGATCACGTTTACACATCGTCGTGCGGTGTGAGCTTCGCGATCAGAGACCGCACGGTGCCGAACAGCATGGTGACCATGGCGACGAGCCCGGCGCTGAGCACCACCACGATCCAGTACAGGACGTTGTACAGCATGGGGAACCAGCGGCCCGGCACATCGTCGAATTCACCGATCGGCATCGTCATCAGCAACAGCATCACCACGGCTCCAGCCAGCAGAAGCGTCGCGAGCACGGCAATGCGGTAAATCTGGCGATACATCTGCGGATCGAATTCCGCGTCGGCGCGCCGGACCAGACCGAGCAGCGTCAGCATGAGCGCCAGCGTGGTAGAGGCGCTCCCCGCGATCGCGCTGCCGAGGTACAATGCAGGACTGGAGAGCGCCGAAATCATGTCCCGCGCTTCCACCGAGGAATAGATCGCGCCCGATGCGAAATGTCCTGCCAGTCCGACGGCAAGTATCAGTGCGGCGGCACCGGTGGTCAATGCGGTGTTCTTCATCCCGGCTCTCCCGCTTGCTTTCGATGATCGGGATCACGAGGCTTTTGCGGTCCAAGATAGCGGTAGACGCCCCATAGGTTGATCAACAGCAAAGCTATGTTCTGCCAACCGATCCCTTCGGCGTCTTCGCTGAGGAAGCCCCATGCCGTCAGCGCAAGCGAGGAAGTGACGAACAGCACGAAGGCCCACCCCGAAACCCGCGCGCTGACATTCGTCGCCACGACCAGCGCAGCGATGACCGCCGCGATCGCGCCGTACCATTCGAGCAAATCCAGCAACATTTCAGTCGCTCACATCGTAATCGATTGGCTTGAACGTGCCGCCGTTCGAGGCATAGGCCGCGCATGCCGTCAGCCCGATGACCAGATCCATCTCGGCCCGGAACCGGGTGAATGTTCCGCCTTGCGACTGCGGTGGATCGACGGATATCACCCCGTTTTCGGCGACCGGAACATTCATGAAGACATTGAAGGCCGTCGGAATGTCGTCGGGCGCAACCCCATATGGCTTAAGCGCTTCGGCCAAATTACCGAAGCAGCCGCGATGAACGGGCTTGTCGGGATAGAAATGCCGAAACGTGTCTTCGGAACACGGCGTCAGCAGGAAATCGTGCGCCAGCGCTGTATCTTCGAGGATGGTGAGCATGGGGTTCGACCGGTTCGACCACAGCCGCGCGCCGGTGGTCAGGATGATCCTCTCCTCGTAATCGAACGTTCGCCCGTTAGAGAGGATTTCGCGGGGATCCGCCCTTGATACGGTCAAGAGATCGCTGACCTGGCCACCTTCGGGATCGATAACGGTCAACTCCTGCCCTTTGGACAGTTCGATCGCGGTGCCGGTGCGCGGTGCGATACGCTTCATGGCTCCATCCTCGGGTCCGAAAAGGGACACTGCCAGTCGTCGCCGACCACGCGCCCGCTATATTGCCGCGCTTCGCTCGCAGTGCCGTGGCGCGACAGCATCGGATTGATCGAGCCATCGAGCGCCTGGTCGCGCTTCAGGATGGTCTCGCGCATGCGTTCGTACCTTCGCGACGCGCGCAAAGCTTCGAACTGATCGTGCAGATTGAAGACGAGGGTGGGATGGGGCGTTCGCCGTGCGGAACGCGAGGCGTTGGGATGCATGCCGACCACGAAATAGGCTTTCCCTCCGAAGCTCAGCGAGAAATGCGGGTTCGCCGGGTCGCTGCTGACATCTGGATCGTAAGCTTGCCCGCGCCATTCGTCCTTTGCGGCGAGCGAATTCAGCCGGTCCCACATCGCGCTTTCGAACGCCGCTTCGTCCAGTTCGTCGGGCCCGGAAAACACGACGGCGAGGCTGCGCAAGCCTTCGGGGTCGCACTCGTAATCCTCGCTCCACTCCAGCAGGGCCTCATGAATTTCGATGTCGTTCCAGGCACTGGTCAGCGATCGGGCTGGCAGGACCTTTAGCCGACCGGTCGCGAGGGCCGATTTCGCCCCGACACAGGGGAAGCCATCCTCCACGATATGCGAACGTAGGGCGTCGGCGAGCGAAGGATTTTCGCCCGCAAGATTCAAGCCTCGTTCCAGTTCGATCTGTTCCGTCATGAAGGACGGACGATCGAACGCAGAAGGCGTTGCTACCATGCAACAACGATCAAGCGGAAAGCTGGGACGAAGCGCATTAGGCGCGCGCCAAGGAATTTCGGAGACGTTCTTGGCCCTTACACAATTCAGGCGCTTCCAGGTCTATGGTCAGCGCTGCAGCGGAACCAACGCGCTCATAAAGCTACTCGAGCGGAACCTTGAGGATCTCCGCTTCACCGAAGAATTCGGTTTCAAGCACTGGCTTGTGCCGGACGAGGTCGAAATTCCCGACGATGTCTTCGTCGTCGTTATCGCGCGACAAGCCGATCAATGGCTGCGCAGCCTGCATGCGACCCCGTGGCACGCGCATCCGGACTTGAAGACCCTTGCGTTCGGCGAGTTTATCCGGGCCGAATGGCGCACCGTCTGGGACGAAGATTTCTGGGGTATCGAAAGGGACGATCCCAAGTTCGGTAAGCCGATCGCAGAAGAACTTTGTCCTGTGAGCAACGCGCCGTTTCCCAATCCGGTCGCAATGCGCACGGCCAAATTGCGTAACTGGATCGACGTCGCATCACGATCCGCCGGACATGCTTTGGTGTCGCATGCCGAGCTCGTCTTCCGGCCGGAAGCATTGGTGGAGCGGATGGCCGCCGCGACCCGGACCAAGGCGAAAGCGGGTTTCGTTCCGGTGATCACCTATAAGGGGCAGAAAGGCGAACTATTCGCGCCTTCATCATACCCGTCACTCGATGAGGTGGACTCGGCGTTCGTGGACCGCCATCTCGACTACGAGGTCGAAAAGCGTTTCTTTTCAGGAATGTGATTGTGGACACAAAGTAAGCCGACACTCCAATCTTGTGGGAGAGTCCGAACAATTCAGAATAGGTATGGATCTTCGGAAGGACGGCTTTGGAATACGCGATTTTCTCGGGGAACACCCTTGTCGTTCGGGTTTTCTAGTATCTGTGCGACCGGCCGCTTCCTTGGCCCAACCGCGCTGTGAAAAGGCTTTCTGAGATTGCCTTCGACCGATGACGTGAACGCCGAGCGTCGCGGCGGCTAATCTTTACCTTACTGATGGAGCCATGGCAGCGCTGGACACGATAGCCGGTTAACTGAGCGCGTGGCGGAAAGTCCGGAATTGGGCCGTCGGCGGTCCGTCCGGCTCTGAGTGACAAAGCGAAATGTGGACGTTCAGCTTGCGACCCGATTGGTCATTCGAAGGTTGCTTGCGAACTCTTAAAAGCTGAAATTCGCATTGGTCTCCGTGGCGTGGCCGTAACCGACATACGGACTTGCATCTTGGACTACCTGCGACCTGCACCTTCGCCACGAATGGGCCGGCGCCGCGCATGGCAGCCCGTCGCACGACCGCCGATCGGTCGATTACCAAGCTCGAAAGCCACCGGGCGATGACGGTGGAAGCGAAAACCACCTTTGTCGCGATCAGCCGCGGCGCTGGAGACGGCGCAGCGAATGGAATCAGCGAAGCCGGAAAAACCGGTGAGCGGGCGAACAATGGCGCCGTAAGGAATAGCATCTATGGAAGCCACGAAGAACAGAAGGGTAAATCCCGGTGTCGGCGTAGTCGGGTGATACCATCTGGCGGGCCTCTCGGTTCAGCGACGTGCTGCGGCCCCCCGTAGGAATTCACAAATCGAATCCATATCAGCTTTCCGCTCTTGAACGCGCTCTCCCATTAAAGCGGCCTATGCCATCCGAGCAGAGGCTTAACCCCCGCTCTTCGCATACAAAGCGATCTTAGATGGTTCTATCTCCGGTTTCAGTTTCTCAGCATGGAATATAGCAACTGTGATCTGGAGCGCTCGATAACGGATGAGGCAGCGCTCAAGAGCCGGAAGCCGGCCGCCGAGAACGTCAGTATATCGAGGAGGTGCTATGGGCATCAAATGAAAGCCCTAGCCTCATTCAAGTGTTGAGAAGGTCGCCTTCGTGTTTTGCGAAGTAGCCAGAGACCGAATTGGTCACCTTATCGAGGGTCACACGTTCGTTGACCCGGTCGCACCTGAGCAGGAGCATTTCGCGCGCCACCTCGCGAGGGCGCATCCAGCGACTCCGTTCACGCAGAATACAAAGGGCAAAGCGACCCAGCTCACCTGACCGGAAAGGGCTATGCCATTTGTGCTTCTTGCGCGGCTTCACCTTATTTCGCCAGTTCGGGTCGCTATCGAAGATGATGTCTTCCGCTCCGCCAATGAGAGCGTGCAGTTTCTTCCGGCGATTTTTGAGCAGCTGGAGAATATCGATGCCTTCCTCGATCTCGATCTTGATGATCTCAGCGTCGATTTCTTCGAGTTCGCCTTTGAAAACCGCAATGCGATCCTCAAGGCTTGCTTTCATGTTTGTAGTGCCCATTCGCTATAGGTAGCTGCGAAAGCACGACTTTTCTTTGTGCGTTTGCTACCTAATACCGGGGAGGTGGCGGAGACGGAGGGATTCGAACCCTCGGTACCCTGATAGAGTACGGTTCCTTAGCAGGGAACTGGTTTCAGCCACTCACCCACGTCTCCGCAGCAAGCACGTCGGCTGCGAGGGGCGCGCTATAACGGGGGGTGGGCGTGGCTTCAAGGGGTTTGGTCCTGCCATATCGAGGATTGTGGGCGCGGGGCTGACTCGCTTCGGCGCGTTTCGGATTCGGTTCATCGCGCGCTCATTGCGGTGGCGCGATCAACGCCGTCTCGTAAGATTGGAGCGGCGCGTCTTGGACGAGCGCCGCGCCCGTTCGTCGCACGCTCGGCACAAGGGAGGGAACCCGCCATGAACCTGTCCGCCCCATCGCTGCCCCGCAGCTGGTCTGCGATCGTCATGCGCCCGCTCGCCATGGGCCTGGCCGCGCTCGGTCTAGCCGTGACGCCGCTTGCCGCACAGGTCGAGCGTGTCGATCCCAACGATGCCTATGAGGCACCGATCGACGGCGATCTGATCGAAAACCCGGGCGATCAGGACGTCTATGCCGATCCGCGACCTGTCGAACCCAGTGTCTCCTATCCCGCGGAGACGACCCAGCCGACTGCGCCCACATGGAGCGATCCCGGCAGCGACACGGCGACGGGCGTGGATTGGTCTGAAACCGTCCCAGCGACGCCTGATGCGCAGACCGCCCCGGCGGACGACCCTGCGACAACGTATCGCGAGGACGATTTGATCGGCGCGGCCGAAGGCGTGTTCGGCAAGGGCGCTGAAGGGGTGGCCAAGCTGATCCAGAAACTGCTCGCCGAACAGGGCCAGCCCAACGCCTATATCGTCGGGCGCGAGGCGGGCGGGGCGTTCATCGTCGGCGCGCGCTACGGTTCGGGTACGCTCTATCACAAGGTCGAGGGCGAGCGCCCGGTCTACTGGACCGGACCGTCGATCGGCTTCGATGCAGGCGCCAATGCCGGCAGTACCTTCGTGCTCGTCTACAATCTCTACGACAGCGAGGAATTGTACGAACGCTATCCGGCGGGCGAGGGCCAGGCCTATGCCATCGGCGGGATGACGGCGAGTTACCTGCGCAAGGGCGATGTCGTCCTGATCCCGATCCGGGTGGGGGCAGGCCTCAGGCTCGGCATCAATGCGGGCTATATGAAGTTTTCGAAGAAGCAGCGTTGGCTGCCCTTCTGATCGCGCATCGGGCATGCGGATGATGAAGCCGATCTCGTCTCTGCGATAGACAATTCCCTGTTGCAGGCGCTCCGGCGCGCGGGCAAGGACGCGGGCATGCTCGACGCTCTCCAAGCCCAACCCGCCGACGCGCTGCTCGCGCTCATCAAGCTTCATGCCGCCGATCCGCGCGACGACAAGATCGATCTCGGCGTCGGCGTCTATCGCACCGGAGACGGGGCGACGCCGGTGTTCAAGGCGATCAAGGGCGCCGAACAGCGCCTGGTCGATGAACAGGATTCCAAAAGCTATCTCGGCCCGGAAGGCGATGGCGGGTTCGTTTCGGGCCTGATGCCCTACATTTTCGGCGAGAATCCGGAGCGTGGCGGGCGCATCGCCGGGATGCAGACGCCGGGCGGCACCGGCGCGGTGCGGCTGGCACTGGCGCTGGCGCAAAAGGCCGGGGCGCGGCGCGTCCATCTCGGTACGCCGAGCTGGCCCAACCACGCGCAGATCGTTTCCGATCTGGGACTGGAGACCGTGCCCTTCGACCATGCGTTGCCCGACGGGACGGCGAATCTCGATGCGGTCCTGCGCGTGATCCGCGAAGGGGGCGAGGGCGAGCTGGTGCTGCTCCACGGCTGTTGCCACAACCCGACCGGGATCGATTACACGGACGAACAATGGCGCGCGATTGCCGATGCGCTGGCGGACAGTGCCGTGCTTCCGGTGCTCGACATCGCCTATCAGGGCCTAGGCCACGGGATGGAAGAGGATGCGGCGGGCATTCGCACGGTGATCGATGCCGTGCCCGAAGCGCTGGTCGCCTATAGCTGCGACAAGAATTTCGGACTCTATCGTGACCGTGTGGGCGCGTTTTACGTGCTGGCGAAAGAGGCCGGCGATCTCGACGCGATCATGTCCAACGCCAACATGCTGGCGCGCGCGACCTGGTCGATGCCGCCTGATCACGGCGGGGCCGCCGTGCGTATTGTGGTCGAGGATAAGGATCTGACGCGCGACTGGCTCGGCGAGCTGGACGATATGCGAGAGCGGATGCGCGGCGTGCGCGAACGCCTGGCCGCGGCGGATGGCGACATCCCCGGCCTCAACCTGAGCGCGTTGGCCGACCAGAACGGATTGTTCGCCGTGCTCCCGCTTTCCAGCGACCAGATCGCCGCGCTGCGCAAGGATCACGGCATCTACATGGCCGGGTCAGGCCGCATCAATGTGGCGGGTCTCCATCGCGGCAATATCGACAAGTTCATCGCCGCGCTGGCGACGGTGGCGGGCTGAGGCGCGTTCCGCAGGCGTAGACGACCAAGGGTCGGACGACGCTTCGGACCGACAGCGCCCGGACCGCTCAGGCGCGGTCGAGCGCGCGCATTCGCTGGAGGTAGCGAGCCAGTACGTCGATTTCGAGATTGACGCGGCTTCCCTCGCGCAGGTCGCCGAGCGTCGTGACTTCGCCGGTGTGGGGAATGAGATTCAGGGCGAAGTCGCAAGATCCGTCCGGTCGGTCGCGCACATCGTTCACCGTCAGCGAAACGCCGTCGATCGTGATCGACCCTTTGGGCGCGACGAAGGGCGCATGTTCGCGCCCGATGCGGATGGCGATCTTGCGCGATCCGCCTTCCTCGCGCGACAGCACGACCTCACCGACCGTGTCGACATGGCCCGTCACGAGATGGCCGCCCAATTCGTCCCCGATCTTGAGCGCCCGTTCGAGGTTCAGCGGGCGGCCTTCCTTCCACATGCCGGGCACGGTGCGCGCAATCGTCTCGCCCGAAACGTCGACCGCGAACCAGGGGCCATCGGCATCTGTGCCGCGCTCGGTCACGGTCAGGCAGACGCCCGAACAGGCGATGGAAGCGCCGACGGGAATCGTGTCCGGCTGCCATTGCGCCTCCTCGGGGCAGGCGATGCGCACGGCGGTGTCGCCGCGCGTCTCGGTGGCCGCAATCCGGCCGATGGCAGTGACGATGCCGGTGAACATGGCTCTATCCTTTTTGGCCGAAGCGCTCGTAACGCTCGTAAACGTCCGGGCCGAGAATGCGTGTCTCCGCCCTGTGCCAGCGGCCATGGGCCTCGGCAAGATCGCTGAGGCCGATATCCCTGAGCGCGGGCAGGCCGTTCCCGATCAGGATCGGCGCGCGATAGATTTCGAGCCGGTCGACGAGGTCCGAGGCCAGAAAAGCGGCGGCGGTCGCCGCGCCGCCTTCGACATAGAGATACAGCGCATCGAGCGTGGCGATTTCCTCTGGCGCGGCAATCGTACGGACGCCTTCGATCGATCCGCGCGTCAGGACGACGCGTTCGGGGCTGCGATCCTGAAGGCCCGGCAGGCGTACGTCCAGCCGGGGCGTATCGGCGCGCCAGGTTCCGCCGCCGACGAGGATCGCATCCGCCAGCGCGCGGCGCGCATGGACATGGGCGCGCGCCTCCGCTCCGGTGATCCACCGGCTCGACCCATCGGGCAGCGCGATGCAGCCGTCCAGCGAAAGGGCCAGCTTGAGCGTGACATGCGGGCGGCCGAGGCGCGCGCGGGTCAGATAGCCGGCGAGGCTGGCGGCGGAAGGCGAATGGTCGACAAGCAGGGTGTCGATACCCGCCGCGCGTAGTGTCTGGAGGCCTCGCCCCGCCGTGCGCGGATCGGGATCGCCACACCCGACGACTGCGTGCACGATACCGCTGTTCGCCAGAAGAGAGGAGCACGATGGCCCGCGCGACGAGACATGCGCGCACGGTTCGAGCGTAACATAGAGCGTCGCGCCTTTCGCCGTGTCGCCTGCCTGATCGAGCGCCACCGCCTCGGCATGGGGACGCCCGCCTGCCTGGGTCCAGCCGCGCCCGACCACAAGTCCGTCCTTGACCAGCAGCGCGCCGACGGATGGATTTGGCCGCGCGAGCGGTCGTCCGCGCAACGCAAGTCGCGCCGCCGCGTCGAGCCAGCGCCGGTCTTCGGCGCCGGGCGCGTTATTCGGCTGCGGTTTCAGGATCGGTTTCGGCTTCGGTCGCTGTTTGGGCCGGAAGGCCTGCCGCTTCGAGCAGCCGCTTGCGACGGGCTTCCTGGCGGGCGCGATCGGCGGCGATCTCGGCTTCCATCGCATCGACGTCCAGACCGCTCGCCCGTCCGAGCGTGCGGTACATCTCGCGCACTTCTTCCTCGCGCACGGCCTGTTCTTCGCGGATCCGATCCTGCAATTGCTGATTGGCGAGGTTCGAGGCGACGATCTCCTCGTCCGTACGGCCTTCGGCGAAGGTCGAGATGAAGGTCACTTCGGGCCGGACCGGCGGGCCGATGACGCGTTCCTTCGTTATCCAGAACAACAGGCTGAACGTGCAGAGCAGCGATACGGCCAGGATCGGCCAGCGATAGGGATTGGGGCGGGTGAATTCGGACCAGAAATCCTGAATCCCGCCGACCGGGTTGAATCGCGTGGAAAGGCGCATGACCGGCAAGATAGAGTGTCGGAGGCGAAAGTGCCAGAGGGCTCCGCCTCAACCGAAATCGGCGTAGAGCGTCCGCCCATGGTTCTTCAGCCACGCATCGGCCCAGTGCTGATCGCCCTCGTAGATTTCGGCGAGAAGGGCGTGGAAGGCCGGACTGTGGTCGAAATGGACGAGATGCGCGGTCTCGTGCGCGACGACCGAGCGGCGCACCGCGTCGGGCGCCTGGACCAGCCGCCAATTGATGCGGACCGTCCCACTGCTCGAACAGCTGCCCCAGCGGCGTTGCGCGCGCGACAGTCTTAACGTCGGCGCGGCGATCTTCGCGCGCTCGCAATAGAAGGCGAGATCGTCTGCCATCAGGCGCTCGGCCTCGCTTTCAAGCCAGCGGGCGAGACGCTGCGGCAATGTTTCGCGCGGGCCGCCCAGCGTCAGCGTGTCGCCCGAGCGGACCGGTCGACGCGGCGCATCCGCCCGCCAGTCGATCGCGAGCGTCTGTCCGCACCAGGTCAGATGGCCGCGCGTCACCGGATCTTCGCGGACGGGCACTTTGGCGAGCTGCGCTTCCAGCCAGTCGCGGCGGTCCCATGCGAAGCGGAGCGCCTCCGCGCTGCGGCTCCAGCGCGGCAAAGTGACGCGCACGGCGCCCCCGTCGGGCGAAAGCCGCATGGTCAGCCGTCGCGCGCGGGCGTGGCGAGTGATGTGGATCGGGACCGTGCGGCCCAGCAGCTCGATCGCCGGGTCCTGCCGGTCGGCGCGCAGCCACTCGATCATGGCGCGTCGGTTTCCTCGGCCCAAGCGTCTTCATCATCCCATTCGACGATATGATGTTCGAGCGGACCTGCGCGGGTTTCGCTGATGACGCGGCCCGAAACCGACACGCCCGCACGCTTGACCGCTTCGCGATCGCCCGAAATCAGATAGTGCCATTGTGGCAGCGGCCGCCCTTCAGCGCGGACGCGGTAGGCGCAGGTGCGCGGCAGCCACTCGACACTGTCGACGATCTTGAGCGTCAGGCGCAGGCAATCGGGCACGAAGCTCTTGCGGTTCGCATAATCGCTGCATCGCGCGGTCTCGCAGTCGAGTAGACGGCAGGCGACATTGGTGTCCGCGATTTCGCCGGTATCCTCGTCCTCGATCTTGTGGAGGCAGCAGCGCCCGCACCCGTCGCACAGCGCTTCCCACTCTTCGGGCGAGAGTTCGGCGAGCGGGCGCTCCCAGAACCTGTCTCTCATCGCACCCATTTCGCCAGCTCTTCGGCCACCGCTTCGGGGCCGAGATCGGTCGGCAAGGTCGCCAGCGGCGCGCCATCGGGGCCGAACAGGAAGGTGAAGTTGGAGTGATCCATCAGATAGCCGCCGCCCGGCTGGTCGGCACCCTTCTGGTAATAGACCCGGAACACGTCCGCCGCTGCCTCAACCTGTTCGGGCGTACCCGTCAGGCCGAGCAGCCGGGGATGGAAGGCATCGGTAAATTCGCCGACCACTTCCTGCGTATCGCGGGCCGGATCGACGGTGATGAAGATCGGCTGGATCTGCCGGGCCAGTTCGGGCGATTGCCGTTCGAATAAATTCAGCCCCTGCGCCATACGCTGCACGTCGGTCGGGCAGACATCGGGGCAATAGGCGTAACCGAAATAGACGATCCGATACTGGCCGTCGAAATCGCTCCACCGGTAGGTCTTCCCGTCCTCGCCCTTCAATTCGAACGGGCCGCCGATATCGGCACCGGCCAGCGGCGGTTCTTCGGGCGGTGGGGCGGGTGCACCGGCATCGCATGCGGCGAGCAAAGGGATTGCAAGCGCCATGCAGAGCAGACGGGATACGAAGCGGATCGGAGGGGCCATGGTGTCGCGGTTCATGCTCTGCTAAAGCCGTGCGGGCAAGGGGCGTTTTGGCGCAAATCCAACGCAGGAAAAGGGTCTGGCGAAGTGCTTGGTAGAAATCGGATCGCAGCGACATTGTTGAAAGCCACGGCTGTGCCCGTGGCCCTGACGGCGCTGGCCGCCCAGCCGGTCGCGGCGCAGCAGATGTCCGAAGGATACGAGTTCCTGAAGGCGGTGAAGGAGCGTGACGGCGACAAGGTCATCGATGCGCTGAACCAGCCGGGCAACACGCTGATCAACACGCGCGATATCGCGACCGGGCGCACGGCCATGCACATCGTCACCGAACGGCGCGACGCGAACTGGATCGCGTTTCTCGCGGCGAAGGGCGGCGATCCCGATGTGGCGGACAAGAGGGGCGTGACGCCGCTCCAGATCGCGACCCAGCTCGGCTATATCGAGGGGATCGAAGCTCTGCTGAAGGCGGGCGTGCGAGTCGATCAGGCGAATTCCTCGGGCGAGACGCCGCTGATTTCCGCCATCCATCGCCGCGATACCGCGATGATCCGCATTCTCCTCAAAAACGGCGCAAGCCCCGACCGGACCGATAATTCGGGCCGCTCGGCACGTGATTATGCCAAGCTGATGGTCGGCGGCGGGCCGGTGCTGCAGGAGATCGCGCAGGCCGACGCCGATCGGGCGAACAAGGGTGCGGACAAGACCTACGGGCCGAGCCTGTGAGGGACGGGAAGACTGCCACCGCAGACACGCTCGATCCGGCGGACATGACGCTGGCTGAACTGCGCCTCCATCTCGCACCGCTGATCGCCGAGGCGGCGATTTTCGACGGGTGGAGCGAAGAGGCGCTGGAGATGGCTGCGGATCAGGCGGGGGTCGATCGCGATGTTGCGCGGCTCGCTTTCAAGGGCAAGTCAGGCCTCAGCCAGATGGCGATGATCGAGGCCTGGATCGCCACGATCGACCGCGCCATGGCGGATCGCCTGCCGCCCGAAAAGCTCGGCCAGATGAAAGTGCGCGAACGGATCCGCAGCCTCATCCAGTTCCGGCTCGATTCGGTGCGCGGCCAGGAAGAGGCCTTGCGCCGCGCGACCGCGATCATGGCGATGCCGCAAAACGCCGCCGCTGCGCTCAAGACTGCCTGGAACAGCGCGGACATCATGTGGCGCCTTGCGGGCGATACCGCGACCGACTGGAATCACTATACGAAGCGCACGATCCTGGCCGGAATATACGGCGCGACGCTTGCAGCCTTCGTGGGTGACGAGAGCGAGGACAAACAGGACACGCGCGCCTTTCTCGACCGCCGCATCGACGGCGTGATGAAGTTCGAGAAGGCGAAGGCGCAATTGCTGGGCAACGAACGCGAGAGCTTCAGCATGATGCGCTTCCTGGGGCGGCTGCGCTATCCGGTGAAATAGCGCGGCGGCGCTATTGATAATCGGTTGCAATTGGCCGGTGGCTCTGACAGGGCACGGGCATGACTTTGGATGGCCTTCGACACGGTATGCCTGCGCGAATCGTTTCGGTCGCCTGGGAACGGCTGGCCGGGGATGAAGCGAAGCGGCTGCAGGCGCTCGGACTGGACGAGGGGGCGGAGCTTGCCGTCCTCCATCGCGGCGTTTTCGGCGGCGCCGATCCTCTGGCGATCCGGCTCGGGCGGATGACGGTGGCTCTGCGTCGCAGCCACGCCGCCGCGATCGAAGTCGAACTCATCGAAGCGGAGACCACGGCATGAGCCGCGACGATCCCGCTCCTGATACGGCGATCCGCCTGCGCAGTGCGGCGCTGGTCGGCAATCCCAATGCAGGAAAGAGCGCGCTATTCAACGCGCTGACCGGCGCGCGCCAAAAAATTGCGAATTATCCCGGCGTAACCGTGGAGCGCAAGGCGGGGCGGCTGGCGCTTCCGGCCAAGGACGGGCGCGGCGACAGCGTCGAACTGCTCGATCTGCCCGGTTCTTACAGCTTCGATGCCGCCAGCCCCGACGAAGCGGTGACCCGCGATGTCGTGACCGGCGAATTCCAGGGCGAGCGCGCGCCGGATGTGCTCGTCATCGTCCTCGACGCCGCCAATCTCGAACAGCACCTCGTCTTCGCGCAGGAAGTGCTCGAATTGGGCCGGCCGACCGTGGTCGCGCTCAACATGATCGACCTTGCCGAGCGCGACGGGCTGACCCTCGATCCCGAGGCCTTGTCCGATGCGCTGGGCGTGCCGGTGATCCCGACCGTCGCCGTCCGCCGCAAGGGCCTCGCCGAACTGACCGCGGCCATTGCGGAGGCCGAAAGCCATGCCGATGAAGACGCGCATCGCCGCTGGCACCTGACGTTGCCCGAACGGCGCCTTTCCGCCAAGCACATCGCGCGCGGCGCGATCCTTTCGAAAAGCACGCGCCATACGATCGAAAACGGCGCGGACCGGATATTGCTGAACCCCTGGCTCGGCCCGGTGATCCTGTTCGGCCTTCTTTTCGTGGTCTTCCAGGCGGTGTTCGCCTGGGCGACTCCCTTTGCCGACGCGCTGGAAGGCGCGGTCGGTGCGGTCTCGGGCGTGGTGACGGACGTGCTGCCAGCGGGGCTGGTGCGCGATTTTCTGACCGAGGGCGTACTGGCCGGGGTCGGCTCGGTGGTCGTCTTCCTGCCGCAGATCGTGATCCTGTTCTTCTTCATCCTCATCATGGAGGCGACCGGCTATATGGCCCGCGCCGCCTTTCTGATGGACCGCGTGATGGCGAGCGTGGGCCTGTCGGGCAAAAGCTTCATTCCGCTCCTCTCCAGCTTCGCCTGCGCCATTCCGGGCATCATGGCGACGCGCAGCATTTCCGATCCCAAGGACCGGCTGACGACGATCCTGATCGCGCCGCTGATGACCTGTTCGGCGCGCCTGCCGGTCTATGCCGTCATCATCGCGGCGTTCATTCCTGCAACGACCGTCGGACCGGGCATCGGGCTTCAGGGGCTGGTCCTCTTTGCGCTCTATGTGGCGGGAATCGTCGGCGCGATGGTCGTGGCCTTCGTGCTGCGCTTCACGGTCGCGAAGGGTGCGGCCTCTGGCTTCATCATGGAAATGCCGCGCTATCAGATGCCGCGGATCAAGGATCTTGCCATCGGCTTGTGGCAACGCGCCTGGGTGTTCCTGCGCCGCGCGGGCACAATCATCTTCGTGGCGACGATCGCGCTATGGGTGCTGCTGAGCTTCCCGCGGGCCGAACCGGGCGAAAGCCAGCTCGATGCGAGCTATGCAGGCGCGGTCGCCGACACGCTCCATCCCGTCCTCGAACCGGTCGGCTTCAACCGAGAGATGAGCCTTGCGCTGATCCCGGCGCTCGCCGCCCGCGAAGTCGCGGTGACCGCGCTTGCGACGACCTACGCCGTCGATGCGGACGATGAAGAGCTGGAGGCGCAGGGCGTTACCGACCGGATTTCCTCGCTCTGGAGCCTGCCCACCGCGCTCGCCTTCCTCGCCTGGTTCGTGTTCGCGCCGCAATGCCTGTCCACGATTGCCGTGACCAAGCGTGAAACGAACGGGTGGAAATGGCCCATCTTCATGGTCGTCTATCTGTTCGCGCTGGCCTGGATTTTCGCAGGGCTCACCTATTGGGTGGCGGTCGGTCTGGGGCTGTAGCGCGGACCGTCGTGCATATCTTCACGCGGGCCTAGCCCGACGCCATACGCTCGGTTAGGCCCTCGCCAGAATTCAAGAAGGGACGAATCGATGGCAGGCAGCCTCAACAAAGTCATGCTGATCGGCAATCTGGGGCAGGACCCCGAGGTGCGCAGCTTCCAGAACGGTGGCAAGGTCTGCAATCTCCGCATCGCGACCAGCGAACAGTGGAAGGATCGCAACACCGGCGAACGCCAGGAGCGGACCGAATGGCACACCGTCGCGATCTTCTCCGAAGGGCTGATCAACGTCTGCGAAAACTACCTCAAGAAGGGCAGCAAGGTCTTCATCGAAGGCAAATTGCAGACCCGCAAGTGGCAGGACCAGAACGGGCAGGATCGCTATAGCACCGAAGTGGTGCTGCGCGGCTTCGATGGTACGCTGACCATGCTCGACGGCCCCGGCGGCGGCCAGCGCGGCGGCGGCGGCGGTGGTGGTGGCGGCTAC
>Ga0208030_1000205_pt1 | contig 44438 bp, 63 predicted proteins | sample MalvirDeepMed_M9_FD_184246 | JGI IMG/M metagenome (GOLD analysis project Ga0208030, IMG submission 184246) | Marine viral communities from the Global Malaspina Expedition - Malaspina viral metaG DeepMed_M9 (SPAdes) (version 2) | ecosystem: Environmental > Aquatic > Marine > Oceanic | place...
ACAAGTACAACGGGAGAAGGCACAACGGGAGAAGGCACAACGGGAGAAGGCACAACGGGAGAAGGCGGCACAACAGAAATTGAAGAAATAGTTGTTACCGGAAGTCCTCCTGACTGGTCTTGGCCTAGTTTTCCTCAAATTTTAACAGGTGCTGGTGTAATCGGAGGTCTGGGCGGTTTTGGTGGTGGAAGCAGTTGGACGGATTACGCAAAGAATGCCTTCAACGCTTATAATATGCTTGGTGGCGGCGGTCCTGGTGGCGGCGGACAAGGGGGCTCTATGTTGGCTGCCGGCGGTGTTTCTCCAATAGGCGGTGGCGGTCTTTCTCCAATAGGCGGTGGCGCTCCTGGCGCTATGCCAGCAGGCCTTGGTTCATTGAACACCGGTTTTGGTTCTCCTGACGCACTTGCAGAAGCTTTAAGAGACGTTAATCGATCTAAAATTGGTCTACAAAACTTCCCTGTTTTTGCTAATGAAGGTGGACCAATCGCTGATTTAGTTAGCCCTGAAAACGATAGAGACACCATTCCAGCAATGTTGACAGAAGATGAAAACGTAATCACCCGTCGTGCGGTTCTAGGTTTAGATTTAATGAACGGAGGTCAAGGGGATTTTGCAAAAGGGCATGAAATACTAGATAATATAAACAAGCAAGGTGAAGATTACTTAAGCTCTGTCTTAGATCGTCCTTTGTTTAACGGAGGATACTATGGCTGAGTCATTTCAAGATACAATAAGTTATAAAGGCCCAACACAAGGCATTAGAGACTTCTACTTTGGTGGAGGCGCTGGTGTTCCGGGCATGTATCCTTTATTGAACCAAGCAACAGCGAATTACTTTAACACTATGGGCACTCCTGGTGCCAATCCGTATACTTACCAAGGCGATAGAATTTCTGGTTTCACTCCGGCACAACAAGAAGGTATGTCTATGGCTGCTGGGGGCGTTGGCTCTTATCTGCCTTATTACCAAAAAGCGGAAGGTATGTACGGACAGGCTGGAGACATAGCCCAAGGTGCTTACGGAACAGCAGCAGGAATGTACGGACAGGGTTTACAAGCTTCTATGCCTGCTTTGGGACAAGGTTTTGGTGCTTTAGGTAGCGCACAACAATTCACTCAAGACGCAGCCGGGCTATACGATCCGGGTAGAACCAGTGATTTTATGAACCCTTACATACAAGATGTAATTGACCCGACAGTTCGGGATTTAAGGGAACAAACAGAACAACAAAAACAATCTATAGCTGATAAAGCCGTTAGTTTAGGTGCTTTTGGTAATCGACGCGCTGACTTATTAACAGCAGATGTGGAAAGGGAAGGACAACGCGCTATAGGGGATGTTACAGGAAAATTGAGAGCGGGTGGTTACGGTCAGGCGGTACAAGACCGATTAGCCAGTGCTCAAGGTCTAAAGGGTCTGGGCGGTCAAATGGGTACTTTGGGTGGAGCTTATGGTTCACTCGGGGGACTTGGAGCTGACATTTATGGTCAGTACGGAAGAAATTTAGGAACGATGGGCATGAACCTGGGTACAACCATGGGTAATCTTGCCGGTCAATACGGAAATATGGGCAGTACGCTGTACGGTCTCAGAGGCCAAGACGCAAACACCATGATGAATATCGGTAATTTACAACAAGCTCAAGATCAGAAATTTAAGGATCTTGCTTATCAGAACTTTGTGGGACAGTACGCATTGCCTTATCAAACACTAGGACAAGCCTTTAATATGGCTAATTCTGCCGCTCCTTATATGGGAGGGGTTCAAGGAACGTCTGCTTATACACAAGAGACGGGAGGTTCAAACCCGTGGCTTGATGCTGCCGGTCTTGGATTACAAGGCTACGGTCTTTACCAAAACACACAACAGCAATAATGGCTAACGGACTACAAGACTTTTTAGGGGCTCCTAACCCTTTTGGTGTTCAACCTAATATGGAACCTGCAGGACCGGCCATGGAACCCGGGCCTTTAGCTTATGATCCAATGAACACGGGCCAAGGTTCAATGGGTATGGGTATGGGTGCCGGAGGTCCAGGCGCAACAAACTTTATGTCTGACACTGAGGAAACGTTTAAAGACAGGTTATTAAACCCACAAAGCGAAGTCGATCAGCTTTTTACACTACAAGCTAGAGCGAATATGGAAGATTCCACTAAATCACCAGACGAAAAAAGACAAGATTGGCGAAGCACTTTTGATTTTTTGCGTACGATGGATACCTACGATATTCCCACACAACAAGAAATTGTAACAAGCATTAAAGCAGACATGTTGGACATGGGGATTGATCTTGATGCGTACAGTAAAATTAACCGTACTGGAGACAAGTACATTGCAGCAGGAAGCACTTTGACTGAAGCAACTCGTGCAGGTTACACGCCGTTGCAGGCTATCTCTAAGGCCCTTGGTGCGTATGGTGCGGCTGAAAGAGCTGCTCAACTTCCTGATCCGGATCAAGTTAATATGGCCTTTCAGTTATATGGAATGGCTAGTGATACTCGAAAAGCCATGCTTGAGGCGGGAGCCACGGGTGCGGAAAGAGACACTTTTGTTGTTGGTCCAGAAGGGGACCAATCAGTTATGGCGTTAAACGGGAATGACCAGAAGACACTGGACATGATGGCTGTGCCGTATAGAAGCGCACAAGAATCTGATATTAAAGGAACACCTTATTCTTTTCTTAAAAACGGTGAAGTTGTTACAGAGTTTTTAGACCCGTATGCCTACGCTCGAAAACAAACTAACGGCATTGATATGATTGAAGCAACTCCAGAAAACCTGAACAAAGAAATGAGTTGGGCAGGTAAAGATGGAGCGATCGAAAGCGGAACTGTAAACGAATACTTAGTGGCTAGGGATCTTGGTGAAGATGTACGCATGGTTGAACCGTCTGAGTCAATGGATGTTGTAATTAGTGCAACAGGGCAACGCGGCGTTGTAACAAAACGAAAATATTTGGAGGAGCTTAACAAGTTTGACAAAGATCCCAATTATGATATGAAATATTTTCCAGCAGACAAAACCAGTACAATACCTCAGATAGATGTTAGTAGTTCTCCTGAAGGGGGTTTTGATTTAAGTTTAGGTCCTGCGCAAACCAATCCAACAGCAGGTTTGATTACGGGTGAAGTAACAGACAACACTCAAGTCACTAAAGAAAACAAAAAACAGTACGAAAAAATTGAAGACTATGTTGCAGCAGAGTCAGCAGTTTTTAAACAAAGAGCAGCAGGGATGGAACAGTTCGCTAATATTGGTACAAAACTATTAAACGGTCTCGAAGGCACCAGAAAAGCCGGTACAGCTCAAAGAATTGTCGGCAAAGTAGTGGGACTTGGAACTTCGATCCAAGACGTTATTACTTTTGTAACCACAAAAACAGCCAACAAACCTTATGTTGACAAATTTCAATCTGTATTTGATGCGGGTGGTGATATTTATGAGGATATACTCGATGCAAACGGTGACGTTATAGGTCAATCGGATGTCGTTATGGGCACTTGGAACGACTTTAAGCTAACAGATAATGCACCGTTGTGGGAAGACCTTCAAAAGATTGGATTAACCGATTTACAACAAATGAACACGTTGTCTTTTAATTTAGCCATTGCTTCATTACGATCAAAAGGAATTGAGGACAGAGGAATAACCAATCAAAAAATTGCTTTGGAAATGCAGTCTCTAGGGTTTGGTGGAACCACCAGGACTAACGAAGAAGCAGTGGCTGGGTTAAAAACTTTCTTGGGCCTAGCTTTAGATGATTACGATCGCTACAACAGAGACTTTTATGATGCTGCTCCTATGACCATTACAGACTCAACTTATGTACCAGGAAAAGGAAATATTCGAGGCGGTTCTGTGTCAACAAATAGGTCTGTCAATCCTTGGGTTCAAAGCGGTTTTGCTAGAGAACTTGACGACGGCACTTTTGAAAGTTTAGGTACATTAAAACCTTTTGATACAGGTCCAATAAGAGAACAGTTGGGGATGAAAACTCCTGGAGAAACAGAAACAGAAAAAGTAACGGTTCGAGTAGGTGATGATCCTTCGCTGGTCAATGCTCATTTCTCAAAACCTCAATATCAAACTACTTTTATTAGAGCACCTTTAATGAAACCTACTGTTGAAACAACTGTCTTAAATCAACCACTAACCATACCCCTAGACCTTCAGAATTGGGGGGATATGGCTATTAGTTATACAAACCAAATAAATGCTGCTTCTGAGCGAGCAAAAAATGACGGCCTCCAGCCAGGGACACAAGCGTACGCCAACAGGATGGGCAAGGCCGAAAATAGTTTTTACACGCAATACGCAGTGGGATATTTTGGTGAAGCGGCTGCGATCGATGCACCCTCACCGGAACGAGAGGCTTTTAACGAATGGATTAAGTATGTAAGGACTTTTAAATAATGGCTACGGACGACAATCCCCAAAGTTTCGGAGATATCCGTGATATGCAGTTACTAGAATATCTTCGAGAAAGATACCCTGTAGACGAAGCACCTGAAGAAATCTATCCCGGAGACGCGGCTTATTTGACTTCCATGGGCTACAACCCAAACAACCTTAGTCCTGATCTGGATTATCAACAAAGACAAGATTTAAGCGATCAATTACAAAAGGCTTGGTTTTCAAGGACCAGAGTTAATAGAGAGGCACGAGAAAGCGGTTTTTTAGAAGAGACCGAACCCCAATATCAGTTTCAATCACCGATGGGCCGAATGATGACTTCTGCTCAAGGACAAAGGGCCACTCCAGCAGAAACAGAGCTCTTTTTTGATGAATCAAAATACATGGGTGATCCAGATAAACTAGCAGCCGCGTCTGGCGTAAGAACCCTTCCTCAAGCTCCAAGACCAATGATACAAGAAGGAGCTCCAACAGAGCCTGGGTTCAAAGGAACCCAACAACCAGATGACCGTATTGTTTTTGCCAGTGCCCCTGAAGACGTTCAAAGTAAACTGTTTCATGTTCCAGAAAGTCCAGACTACGCCAGAGCTGTAGAAAAAGCCTTGGGAGAAAGTCCTGAGTTTAAAAACGTGCCTGAAGGGTATGATTGGGGCGTTAAATTAGAGCCTCATAACGACAGAGTAATGTACCGTGACCCAAACCACGGGGGTCAATACACTTACCTGTATGAACCCGGCCTTAATGCGCCGGACATTAAAGAAGAATTACCTAAGTTGGGAACCATGCTTGGCGCGGGCATTGTTGCTGCACTGGGTTCCGGTTGGCCCCTCTTAGCCCCCGCACTAACAGACGCGGCTATTTGGCAAGGTTTTAGAATGAAAGAACTCCGAGAGGCACGAGAAGGCGGTTTTTTAAGAACAACAACAATGGATGAGAGTGGAAAAGAAGTAACAAGAGACTGGACCAATCGGGAAATAAACATCCAAGGAGCCAAAGAGTCCGCTATGGTTTTTGGAATCAGTTTAGCCACACCCGTTGTGATTTGGGCTCTTGGCAAAGGGGGAAGAACCATTGCTCCCGGAGACCCTAGATTTGAACCTGTTGGCGGCCTTGGTATGGATAAAGAAGCTCTTGAGTCTGGATACGATATAGTTAAGAAGGTGTTTGACAATATAGAGTCAAAAGAAAGTCGGGAAGCGTCTCTTGAACTTTTATCCACGCTTTCCGGGCCTGAGATTCTTGCTTATGCAAGAACTTTAGAAAAAACAGGTAAACTCGGTGCTCTTACAAATGTTCCACGAGAAATGGTGGACGGTTGGCTCACTAAAATATATGGGGGCGACAAGATAGAGGGCGGTGCCTTGCAAGCACAAATGATTAAGTTTGGCGAGGAACAATCCGGGCCAGAAGCAAGATTAATTAGGGCGGCGCTTCAACGAAAGGAAGCGCTTATAACTAAACACAGGAAAGCGTTATTAACCAAAGAGGAAAATGACGAGCTTGCAAACCTACTGGTGTTGACTGAAAAAGACGTTATAGAGGGTGAAACAAGGGGCGGTCTTGACATAATTAGTGCGGTAGAGGCCGCAAAAAAAGGTGAGATTGAAGGTGCAGAAAAAGCACTAAAAGACATAGAAGCAGATGCCTTCGGAGCAGGGCGAGTAGTAGCAAAGGGTGGGGTTCCTGGAATACAGGTTTCGACACAAATGAGAGGCGCGTTACAAGACCTTAGAGACGACGTTTTTGAAGACACAACAAAACGCTATACCGATTTTTATAAACGAATAGAAGCGGAAAGCGCTCGTGACGAATTGCGTCCTTTTATGGTTGATATAGAGCCGTTAATGAATTACGCGGCCAATAAGGTTAAAAAGATGGACCAATCTCTTCTTGCCGATCTTTTAGACAAAGAGGGTGGTGGGAGTATATTAAAGAAATTGGGCCGTAAACGTGCAATAAAAGACAAGAAGGGTAGAATAACTGGATATAAGCCTTCTGATTTTGCATCGTTCCAAGATGATCTTATAGCGATTCGTAAGTTTAAAAGACAAGCGTATGATGAGCAAAAATGGCAACTTGCAAGTGAGCTTAAAGCTCTGGAACAAGAAATGAAGCAGCTTCGTACAGACACCTTGTCAAGTGCTGCACGAAACATAGGTGGCGGAAGAGGAGATAAACTTCTTAAAGAAATCACCGATCTTGAAAGAACTTACGCTAGGAACAAAGCCGAATGGGATGCCGGGTTTATTGGTTCTCTCTTAAAAAGAGTCCCAGGCGCTCAAAAGGGTGTCTTTGGAGAATACACCACGACCGACATGGCGTTTCTTAATAAAATATTAGACAAAAACATTGACGATAAAGCAATAGAGCCTTTAGTTGATTTAGCAAACAAGAACGCAGACATTAAAGAAATGTTTGTCAATGCCATCAAGGGCAGATACAAAACAGAATTAGATCTGAACAACGGTGCACCTTTAACGCCTGCACAGCACAAAACTTTTATGGCAAAAAACGATGTGGCAATGAACCGTTTTTTGACCAAAGCTGAACGAGAACCGTTTAAAAACGCTCAAAGTATGTCCCTTAAAATTAAAACAGATCAAAGAGAAGCAAAAACAATACTTGATCGAATTAATAAAACACCTTGGGGCAAAAGCCTTACTGATGAAACGCAACTTACAGCAGAGCCTCAAACCATCTTTAAAAAATTATGGACATCAGACAAATTTAACGCAAACAGAGAGCTCTATGACATTTTGAACTCTAAAGAGGCCGGAGAACAAGGTCAAATTGCTCTTAAGTCGTTTAAATCCAGAATCATTAGAGACATGGATAAGAAGACCAATTTTTTTGGAACAAAAGGAGAGGGGGACGTTAATACAACCGCTCTTGCCAAATACATGGAGGACAACGGAGCTCTCGTAGACCTTTACATGGGAACAACTTTCCGTAACGGTGTAAAAACATTAGAAACAATGTCTCGTTTTATTAATTCTTTGCCGACAACGGGGGCTCGAGCCGGGGAAAGAGGCTTTTTACAGGGCGTTATCTCAAATTTAACCCGGGTTTATGTGGGTATGTTTACTCGTGAAGGTCGTGCTTTAACCGCAATCCAAGTGTTGGGGGGAAGATGGTTTACAAAAAAAATAATGAGTGATCTTGCCGAGGGTGAAAAAACTGTTACCCGACTAAAAGCCACTAAATGGCTGCGTGATCGGGAAACCCTAGAGGCAATAAGACGGTCCTTGGTTTTTCTTGATCTTTACACAGGAAAGCCGAGCCTTATCGGGATTGAGGATATTCCAAACGCCAACAGACCTGCAGGAGAATTGGATATTGAAACAGCACCGAAGATTCCACCGATTTTAAGAGGTCTTGAGGGTGGGACTTATGACACCTATGAATCATACAATGTTGGTGGTAAAGTAAAACGAAGTAAATTAATGAACCTGAAACACGGAATATAGCTATGGCCTACTACAGCCCTTTTGGATTACAAGGAATGCGTGGAATGCGTGGGCAGATGAATACTATGAATCCGTACGGTATGCAGGGGCAACAACAAGCACAACAACAACTGGGTGGAATGAAAGAACAAATAGCGCCAGCACAAGGAACGACGGGTGAACCTATAAAAGACTATAGACCACAAGCACCTCAACCCAACTATCCAATGTACGGTATTCCCAGGATGCCTCAAGTGCGTCCTTCTTATGGAACCACCTGGCAAAACTTTAGAGGCGGTCGACAAGGACCACCGAGCATGTATGGCGGTCTAGGTTCCTATGGAAATATGATGGGTGGCTACGGTGGCGGTGGAATGGGTGGTATGTATGGTGGTGGAATGGGTGGAATGTATGGCGGCGGTGGAATGCCTGGATACGGTGATCCTAGAATGCTGTCAAGTCTTTCCCCACAAAGACCACCCCCAGGTGTTCCAGGGATTAATCCTCCAGGACAATACGGCTCTCCTTTAACCAATCAGTTTCAATATGGGCTCATGGGCGCAAACCCTGCGGCCTATTCACAAAGTTTAAGGCAAATGGGTTATTTTCAACCGCAAATGCCTGCACAAACAGATTTACAAAACTTGATGGGGTATCAACAAGCTAGTTTTAATCCTTATATGACGGGACCAACAACGACTCCTGACCCCAACACAACTACAGAGACGTATACCACAGGAGCTGCAACAACAGGAGCTGCAACAACAGGGGCTGCAACAACAGGGGCTGCAACCACAGGAGCTGCAACCACAGGAGCTGCAACAACAGGGGCTGCAACAACAACACAAGGGCCTTACGCAACAACAACACAAGACTATATGAATCCAGTATACGCACAAGGTCCTAGTGGCTATGGCGGAATGGGTGGTTATGGTGGTGGCTATGGCGGAATGGGTGGTTATGGCGGAATGGGTGGTTATGGTGGCGGAATGCCAATGATGGGTGGCTACGGTGGCGGAATGCCAATGATGGGTGGCTACGGTGGTGGCTACGGTGGTGGTTTAGGCTCTATGTATAGAAACTACCCTATCTATTGAATCCAGTCTTTCCAAACAGCTTCCCCTAAAACTTGAGCAGCAATACTCTGTTTGGCTAATAGGGCTTTAACAATCTTTTCATCAACGGTGTCTTTGCATATAATATCAATGTAAGTGACCTTGTTCACTTGCCCGATCCGATGGGCTCTGTCTTCTGATTGTAAACGCTTTTCAAGATCAAAGTTGTTTGAATAATAGACCACGGTTGAGGCCGCAGTAAGATTAATCCCGTATCCGGCTGTTTGTGTATTGCCTACAATGAAACGCATAGGCGAATCCAGGTCTTGAAACTTTTTAAGGTTTTTAGCTCTATCTGCGTCCGAAGTGTCTCCAAAGTAAGAACCCACTGAATTATCGCCATACGTTTTTCTAATTTCGTCTATAATTCGTTTAATATCGTATCTATAATTAGCCCAGATAACGGCTTTCCCTTCAACCTCTTCAAGAATACTCATTAGTTCTTCAATTCTTTTAGATTTCAGTTCTATGTTTTCTTCCTCGTCTGTGGTTGTAAAGCCACAAGCGATCTGATGCAGTCGCAGCATTTTAGTTAAAACAGAGGTTACAGAAACCTGCTGTTTTTGTTTTTCTTCGTTATAAAGGTCTGTGATTGCGTATTTTTTTAGTTCTTCATAGGTCTTTCTTTGTTCCGGAGTGAGCTCTATGGTTCTGGTGATATAAATCTTATCCGGCAGGTCCAAACAATCTTTCTTTAAAACTCTTGAACTGAACGCTTTTAGTAGCTCGTTGAGCTCGTCTAGTCGCTTATAACCAATAACCTGTTTAAAAGACCGTCCTCCAGCGCTCCTATTGATCATTTCAGCGTATCTTGCTCTAAAACTATAGTAACTACTATACCCAAGCAACTCAGGGTCTAAAAACTCACATTGCGTGTAAAGATCCAAAGGGCTCCTGGTTACAGGAGACCCAGTTAATATTCTTCGATACTGTGCGTATTTTGATAATCGCACAATATTTTTTGTACGATTGGCACTTGGAGATTTAATCGTGGTGCTTTCATCAACGGCAAACAGGGTGTTTTTATTAAACAAAAAGTCAAAAGCAAACTTACTGCCTTTTTTGGTACTCAAAGCCTCTACGTTCATTATTAGAAAACTTAACTTTTCCGTAGATTCAAGGGCCTTTTTTCTGGCTAGTTGGTTTTTCTTTGTTTCTGTAGGGGACCATTTCAATAACTCATACTCAATATGATCGGGCAAATGATCAGGTATCTCTCCCACCACCCAGTTGTTATAGACTCCTTTAGGTGCAACAATCAATACGCTGTCTATCTTTCCTTGTTGGAAGAGCCACGCTATGTTGTCGATTAGTATTTTGCTCTTACCACAACCCATTTCTAAGAAAAGGGCGTGTTCTTTTTTTGACCAGGTGTCTTCTAAAACTTCTTTTTGGTGTTCATAAGGCTTTGTTTTGTAGGTGTAGCCTTTCATTTTTCTTTCACATAATACCCGTATTGTTCATCGCGCCAGAGCTCCTTTAGTGCAGGGTATCTTGTCAACATGTTCTCTGGGGTTAGGTCTGCTTGTTTGTGTTCTTCGTGTGGATTGACCAGTTTTATTCCCTCGTGTTCAAATTCCACACCGGATTGAGGGCAAAGATAAGGAACAGCAACCAAACACCTACCTATTCGGCCTAAAAGAGATTGTGCGTCCTTCTCTTCTAAATGTTCTAAGACATCTCCTAGAATGATAAAGTTGTAACGAGAGGTGTTAAAAGTCATTATGTCGTCACAAAAAACCAAACGATACTTATTGTGTAGGTCATACGCTTTAATGTAGCCCATGTATATCTCAACGCCGTCTAATACATAGCCGTGCGGTGTTAATAAGTCGCTGTAGGTGCCGACACCAGGGCCAACATCCAATATTTTAGCCTTCTTGCTTACGTTTTTTAAGATATAGTCAACAGCTTCTGGTTTTCCAAGCGAATAGGAATGGGGCATCTTTCTAATTTCTCCTTTATATAACACAATAGTATAGGGTCTTTGTCGTATAAGTAAAGGAGATATTGGCAGAAACTAGCCAATACCCTGCCAATACATCAAAACAATACATCAAAAAACTATATAGAACAAATACATATACTAAAAGGTATTGGCTTATTGGCTGAAACAGAGATTTCTTAAAAAAAAGAACTTTACTTTTTGTCACTAGGCAATATACAATAGCTTTAACGAAAGCGTTATAGGTCCCCCTTTATAACGCTTTCGTAGAACTTAAAAAGGAGAATTAAATGACTGTTTATGTTGTGCAAGAACCCAAAGGTATCAACATCGTGTCTGCAACGAAGTATGGAGACATCGAAATTATCTTACCGGCCACAGAACACATCACTTTTAATACAAAAGGCGTTGTGGAAAAAATCAGAGAAAAACTTAAACACTTTACCGAAGACGATTACTTACTTCTTCTAGGGGACCCTGCAGCAATCGGGGTGGCTACCTATTTTGCATTAAATGCAAACAAAAGGGCCCAGTTCCTTAAATGGGATCGGCAAGAAAAAATGTACTATGTTGTTGAGGTAACAATATGAAAGAACAAATAGATTTTGAAAACGAACAGGTCAATGTTACAGACGACGGGATACAAAGCATCTCAGTGTTGGCAGAGACACAGGTTGACCTGGAGAACCAAATGGAAGAAAAAGAAAATGAGTTAAAGGTTCTCAAAGAAAAACACAGAAGAATTTCCCAAGACCTACTCCCTGAAGCCTTGATGGAAGCAGGGGTTTCTGAATTTAAATTAAAAGACGGCACAAAAGTAAGCACCCTTACTTACTACAGTGCACGAATCTCTCCTGATATGAGAGAAGAAGCTTTTGGTTGGCTCCGTGAAAACAATTTTGCGGATCTGATTAAAAATACAGTGTCGGCTAGTTTCGGAAGAGACGAAGACGAGACTGCAAACGAACTCCTTAACGAGCTAAACAGCAAAGGGTTGAACACCACTCAAAAAGAGTGGGTGGAACCTATGACGCTTAAGGCTTTTGTTAGAGAGCAGGTTGAAAAAGGGGCTGACCTACCTTTGGAAACCTTTAATGTTTATATAGGCCAGAAAAGTAAAATAACAAAGGAAAAATAACCATGAATGAAAAATCATCGACAAAAGAAATCGTTTCCTCGGCCGCAGAAATGTTTGCAGAAGACGCAGGCGCAGGGCTTGAGAACGTAACACCGGAAGACTTAATAATTCCGCAACTAAAAATAGCACAAAAGACCAGTAAAGAAGTAGATGCCAACGATGGTTCTTATCTCCCCGGCATACAAGTTGGAGATATAATGAACAACATCACCGGAGAAGTCTATCGTAGTGATAAAGGTATAATTGTAGTCCCAATCGCTTACAAACGTGTGTTTCTTGAGTTTAAACCCAGAGAAGCGGGCGGCGGATTCATAGCACTACACGAGAACCCCGGTATATTGAGCGAAACAACCCGAACGAAAGGTTTAGATCTATTAGCAAACGGCAACTATATCCAAACAACAGCAAACCATTATGTGTTGCTTGTTGAGGACGGTAAAGCGGTGCCTGTAATGATCGCAATGTCTTCCACACAATTGAAAAAATCAAGACGGTGGTTGGCCAACATGACTTCAATTCGTAAGACCACAAAGGACGGCATGTCTTACACGCCCCCTTCTTACAGTCACCTTTATCAGTTGACTACGGTCCCTGAGAAAAACGACAAGGGGTCTTGGTATGGTTGGAAAATAGATTTGCTTAGTGAAGTTGAGGAAGTTGCTCTTTATAATCAAGCAAAAGCCTTTGCAGCAACCGTAAACGAACCACAGCTTACGGAACCAGAAGACGTTCCTTTTTAGAACCATTTAGAGGGTGGAAGGATTCGTTCTTCCACCCGAGGAAAAAGAATGCAAGAAACCTTCACTAGATTTTTTACCCTGTTCAAAGGCTCAAACAGAGCACACGGAATTTTTCAAATAGAAACCTCTATTGATGCAAAACAAAAAGGCAAAGCAAAGACAGTTAGAAGCGGTGGAGCAGAACTAGAACATTGGGAAGAACACATTAAAGGAAACAATGGTTTAGGGGTAATCCCCATTACAGAAAAGAACAAAGTGTGTTGGGGATGTATCGACATCGACGTTTACCCTTTAGACATTCCTCACATTGTGCATCTAGTTGAGCACCAGAAGTTTCCCATGGTTGTTTGCCGCAGTAAAAGCGGTGGCGCTCATGTTTTTTTGTTTACAAAAGAATTGGTTCCTGCCGGGGATATGCAAGATAAACTCAGGGAACTCTCTGCCGCACTGGGTCACGGTGGGGTAGAAATATATCCAAAACAAAGAGAAATATTAGTAGAAAGAAGTGACGTAGGGTCTTGGTTAAATATGCCTTATTTTGGAGGAGACGGTTCTACGAGATATGGTTTTGATCCAAAGGGCAAACATTTATCAATGGAAGACTTTCTTGCCTTTACCGATAAAAGGAAGATTACGCATAAACAACTTTTAAAAATAAAAGCACCTGAAACAAAAGACCTAGAAGAAGGGCCACCGTGCTTAAAGATACTGTTGAAACAAGGCTTTCCAGAAGGCACCAGGAACAACGGGTTGTTCAATGTTGGTGTTTATCTAAAAAAAGCAACACCGGATGAATGGGAAAAGAAGATAGAAGACTACAACCGTAAATATGTGGTTCCACCATTACCAGCACAAGAAGTGCTTACTCTTATAAAAACACTGCAGAAGAAAGACTACAACTATAAATGCTCTGACGAACCGATCCGTTCTTACTGCAACCGAAACAAATGCCTCACTTGCCGTTTTGGTGTGGGCGAGGACCACGGTACACCGACCTTTTCAAGTTTGGCAAAACTTAATACCGATCCGCCGCTTTGGTTTTTATCGATCAGCGATCGAAGAATAGAATTAAACACAGAACAACTACAGAACCAGCTACGCTTTCAAAGAGTTTGCATGGAACAACTAAACCTTATGCCGCCTAGATTGAATGAGAAGGATTGGCAAAACCTGATCCAACACTTAATGGAAAACGGTATGGAGATTATAGAGGTAAGCACCGATGTTTCCATTGAAGGACAATTTATGGAGCTTTTGGAGTCCTTTTGCACGGACCTGGCTCAAGCCACAGTTAGAGATGAGATTCTTTTAGGAAAACCGTGGACTAAAGAACATTACACTTATTTCAGGCTTAAAGACCTCAAAGACTATTTAACAAAACACCGGTTCACGGACATGGGCACCAATCAAATTGCTTCTAAACTAAGAGACCTTGGTGGGGAGCACTCTTTTTGGAACATTAAAAAGAGAGGGGTCAATGTCTGGAAAATAAACGCTTTTGAATACGAAGAGGAGCTCTATCTTGATACACCGGACATGGACCAGGAGGGTTTTTGATGTGGAACATTGTTTTAGGACCACCGGGCACTGGAAAAACAACCTTTCTCTTGGAGAAAGTAGAAAAATTCTTGGAAGAAGGCACCGACCCACGAAGCATTGCTTATTTGGCTTTCACCAAGAAAGCGGCAACCGAAGCCTTGGATCGGGCCGTGGAGAAGTTTATGTTTGATGCAGAAGACTTGCCTTATTTCAGAACCATACACTCTTTGTGTTATAGACAACTGAACCTAAAGAAGTCTGATGTTTTAGGCAAACAAGACTTAAAAGAATTTGGCACCATTATTGGAGAAAAAATGACAGGGGCTTGGGGGTCTATTGAAGGAACCCCTACCGTTCTAACAAAGGCGGATAAAATGTTGTTTTCTGAAAACATTGCCAGAAACAGACAAATCTCTTACAAAAAAGAATGGTCTCAAGGGCTTTCCGATTTTAACTGGACACATTTTGATTGGTTCTGTCGCTCTTATCAAAGCTATAAAGACTCTCGTTTTTTGAATGACTACACCGACATGTTGCAACACTTTTTGGAATCAAACAATGCACCCAGTCTTGATGTGTTGTTTATTGATGAGGCCCAAGACCTCTCTGCTTTGCAGTGGGCGTGTGTAAGAAAGATTGCAGAAAACACAGAGAGCGTTTTTGTTGCCGGAGATGATGACCAGGCGATATACAACTGGGCCGGAGCCGATGTGCAACAGTTTATAGACCTTGAAGGAATTGAAATACAGCTTGAACGGTCCTATCGTGTGCCTAAAAAAGTACATGAACTCGCCAATCAAATCATTACACGCACAAAAAACAGAAGAAAGAAAAAGTGGCTACCCAGAAAAGAAGAAGGAACACTAACGTTTCATTCTTCTTATGAACATGTAGACCTTTCCGAAGGCGAATGGCTGATTTTAGCAAGAAATAACTACTCGTTGAACGCCGTAGAAGAATATTTGAAGCTCACAGGTGTTTTTTACCAGAGAAATGAGAGATACTCGGTTAGAAAAGTGCTTTTAGAGGCTATAGTTGCTTGGGAAGCCCTTAGAAAAGACAAGAAAGTGTCTTTAAAACAGGTAAAAAGAGTATATTCTTGTATTTCTTCTGGAAAAGGCATTACACGAGGTAAGAAAAACTTAAAAACAGCAGATGAAGATCTGTTTTACGACATGGAAACATTAAAAAAGGAACACGGCCTTCTGGTGGATTGTATTTGGCACGAGGCGTTTGACTTAATTGGTGTCCAGGAACGAGAATATTTGATCTCTTGTTTGAGAAAAGAAGAGAAAATAAGCAAACCCCGCGTTAAATTGAGCACGATTCACGGTGCAAAGGGTGGTGAGGCAGACAATGTGTTGGTCTTAACTGATATTGCCAATAGTGCTTGGGTGGAGATGGGGAGAAACCCGGAAGGAGAAAACAGAACCTTTTATGTGGCCGTTACTAGAACAAGAGAAAACTTACACATTGTACAACCCATGACGAATAAATATTTCCAGGTGGCTTACTGATGAACTGTTGGCACTGTAATAACGAATTAACTTGGGACGGGGACCACGATATAGATGAAGAAGACACAGACTATATGATGGTAACAAACTTATCTTGTCTTAAATGTGATGCTTTTGTATTAGTTTATTTACCTAGAAAAAACGAAGGAGAAAAGAAATAAATGATACCCCGTTGGTCACATAGTCGATTAAGTACCTACGAGAGTTGTCCTAAGAAGGCCTATTATCGTTACGTTAAAAAAGTTTCCGAGGAACAGCACCCGGCGGCAGAGCGCGGTGTCCGGATCCACGGCCTAGCAGAAGAATACATAAAAGGAGAAATTTCCGAAATGCCTTCTGAATTGTACTTATTCTATGAGGGTTTCGAGCAACTTCGTCTTGAGTATGAAGAGGGTTCTGTGTGTGTCGAAGAACAATGGGCCTTTAATCTTAGCTGGGAGAAGACCGATTGGGACAGCGAAGACACTTGGGGACGATACATTGTCGATGCGCTCATTATGCAAGGAACACACGCCAAAGTTATTGATTTTAAAACAGGACGCTACAAAGACTATAATGAAGGGTACAAGGGTCAATGTGCTCTGTATGCCTGTTGCGTGTTCATGCGTTTTCCGGAGCTTAAAACCATACAAACAGAACTTTGGTATTTAGACCACCATAAAATCACTAAATATTCATTCACCAGGGATGATGCAGAAAAACAAAAGAAGGAGTTTCATGCAAGAGGGCTTGCCATGACCACTGACGAAAAGTTTGAGACCCGTCCTTCTGAAACATCTTGTCGGTTCTGTTCTTTTACTAAAATATGTAAGGATAATTTCTATGAAAGGTCTTAGTAGAGAAACCCTTCTTCAAATAGCAAACGGCGATGTTGAGGGGCTACTTAAAGCAGAACAATCTTATGGAGACTCCTGGAAGAAAAGAGGAGGAGTGGGTGCTTTTATGATGTTGGCCAGGAAATGGGACCGAATTGAAAACCAAGTAAAAAAACACGGCTGGAACGTGTTTCTGGCAATGGAAAGAGACAGAAGACCGGAAGGAATTGCAGACGATATAAAAGACCTGCGTTGCTATTTACTTTTGATTGAAGACTTTATTAACACAACAGGAGCGTCAAATGAAACCAACTACGATTAAAGAAATAGTTAAAGGCTTAGAAAAAACAATCAAAGAAAACAAAAAAAACATTGATCGGATAGAAGTTTTAACAACATATTCAGAACCAAACAGGGAGTTAAGTCGTATCGAGGTTTTATGCACATTTAATACAACAGGAGAATAACATGATTCGTAAACTTTATATCATTGCAAAACGCTGGTGGAGAACCACGCTTTATTTGAAAAAATGGAAGCCCCAAGTACCCTTAGAGCCCCTTAATTTAGATAAATGGAAACCTAACGAAAAACAAGTGCTTCCTGAAGAAATCACAAAAGGTATTTCTTTAAAGAAAGTTCCATCAAGTAAACGTGTTGTCAAAAAAGGCCCAGCAAAGAAAAAGAAGGCTAGTGATACACCTCTTGTTTCTAAAGAAGAAATAACAATACTTGCGGACTATACTAGCCCACGTCTTTCCCGAAAAAAAGGAAAGAAATGAGAGATCCAGTACAAATACCTTTAATTGAAACAGAGTCCTCTTGGGCTCCTCCGTCTTTGTTGCCAGACCTAACACACGCAACAGAAATAGCTGTCGACTTGGAAACAAGGGACCCTAACTTACTACAGCTCGGTCCTGGTTGGGCAACCAACGATGGCGAAGTTGTGGGTGTGTCGATTGCGACGAACGACTGGTCTGGCTACTTGCCTTTTAAGCACGAAGGCGGAGGAAACCTCGATAAAGATTTTGTTTTGGCTTGGGTTAAGCGGCAAATGAGTAGCCCGGCGGATAAGATCTTTCATAATTCTCTCTATGACGTGGGGTGGCTTAAACGCGAGGGTATTGAAATTCAAGGTAAGATCCAGGACACCATGATTGCCGCGCCTTTAATCAATGAAAATCGACATCGATACTCCCTGGATTCTTTAGGTTTTGAGTATTGTGGCGACAGAAAAGACGAAACATTATTAAAACAGGCGGCTAGAGACTGGGGAATTAATCCCAAAGCCGAGATGTGGAAGTTGCCGTCAAAATATGTGGGCCCTTATGCTGAACAAGACGCGGTGCTAACGCTTAAACTGTGGAATAAAATGAAACCGGTGCTTGAAAAACAGAATTTAACGAAGATTTATGCCTTGGAAAGCGGTATTTTGCCGTTGTTGATCGAGATGCGTTGGCGCGGTATAAAAATAGACCAGGATAAAGCACAAAAGACCATGGAGCAGTTAAAAGTAAAAGAAGAACAAACCGTTAAACAAATAAAGAAAGACTACGGCTATGAAATTGATCTTTGGGCGGCGGCCTCTATTGCTAAAGTGTTTGAAAAAAACTCTTTAACTTATCCTAGAACCGAGAGAACCAATGCGCCTAGTTTCACAGCAGAGTGGTTAGAAGGACATTCTCATCCTTTACCGCAAGCGATTGTTAAAGCCAGAAGACTCAATAAACTGCGAACCACATTTATTGAGAAAATGGTCTTTGGTCATATGCGAAACGGCAAGATTCACGGTCAAATTAACCCATTGCGTTCTGATGGTGGGGGGACGGTTAGTGGTCGGTTCAGTTACAGCAGTCCAAACCTGCAACAAGTCCCGGCACGGGACCCAGAATTGGGTCGATTGGTCCGAGATTTATTTATCCCGGACGGCCAAGAGTATTGGGGCGCGTTTGATTACTCGCAACAAGAACCACGGATCACGGTGCATTATGCCGCATTGACTAAACAACTCGGTGCAGAAGAAGCGGTTGAAGCCTACCAGGGCCAAGATGCAGACTTTCATCAGATTGTTGCAGACATGGCCGGAATTGATCGTAAAAAGGCAAAAACAATCAATCTAGGGTTGTCTTACGGCATGGGAAAACAGAAATTGACCCAAGCCTTAGACATTCCCGGACCAGAAGCCGAGGCCTTGTTTGCCCAGTACCATAGAAAAGTCCCTTTTATTAGAGGCTTATCCAATTCTTGTATGCGTAGGGCCTCTAATAAAGGCTTTATCACTACTTTGTTGGGACGCAAATGTCGATTTAATATGTACGAGGCTCGAAACGAGAACAGTATTCCACTTTCTTACGAACAAGCTGTAGAAAAATGGGGTAAAGAAGATTTGGTCAGGGCCTATACCTATAAAGCCTTGAATCGTTTGATCCAGGGTTCTGCTGCTGACATGACCAAACAAGCGATGTTGAACCTTTGGAAAGAAGGCTATGTGCCGTATGTTCAAGTTCACGATGAATTGGATATTGGTGTTTCAACAAGAAAAGAAATAGAGCACATTAAGGAAATCATGGAGAATTGTGTTACTTTAAAAGTGCCTAATGTTGTGGATGCAGAGATCGGTACTACCTGGGGGAAAGCAACAAAAGATTATAAAGAGGTTTTAAATGAAGGGGATCAGTGAATCAAAGGCCGCGTTTTATAAGAATAGAAATTTAAGTATTTATGAAGAATACTTAAATGAAGACACCACCATGGAATCAATAGCCACTCGATACGCTTTGACCAAACAAAGGGTTTGGCAGATCATCAGGCGTTGCCAGGTGGGTGAAGGCAACTATTACGAAGGGTACCAAGCCTTTAAAGACAAAAAAGACTCCTTTATCGCCTCCGGACTCACGGAAGAAGAAATACACGAAGAAATGAGGGATTGGCTTTCTGAAGAACACGGAGTAAAAACGATTAAAAGAAAGCATGAAAGAATACGGTCTTTGGCAAAACCTTAAACGAAACTTAAAAAAACCTCTTTGGCAACGCATTGAAACCGGAGGCACGGGCCGAGGGATCGCTGATGTTTTTGGTGTGCTTGAGGGTCATTGTTGCTGGGTTGAGTTAAAGATCGCCAGGGGCAACAAAGTGGCTTTGAGCCCGGAACAAGTCGGTTGGTTGATTAAATTTTCTCGTGCCGGAGTCAGAACCTTTATCCTGGTGGGTACCGATAAGAAAACCATGTATTTATTCCTAGGGGAAGAGGCCAGAGAAGTCTTGGACTTGGGCCTTAAACACGAACCACGGCTCAAGTTAAAACTGCCTTATGACTGGGAGCTCTTGCAACAAACACTGTTCTTTGATGGGTATTAAAGTCCTTTACTTTGGGGGTTATTTCCTATATTGTTATTACATAACTTAGAAATAAAATGGAGAAAGATATGTTGCCAGGAGTGTTTTGCGAATATATTGCCCGGGAGATACAGAAGACCTTGAAAGACTGTATTGTTGAACCCACATTGGTCCAAGAACCCATCATTAAAAAAGTAGGCTATGTCAGTGCAGAAGAATCAAACTATGCTGTGGGCCCTTTAACAAAAACAATAAAAGTTATCGATGTTTACGGTACACGGTACAAGGTTAGTATCGAAGACATGGAGAGGAATTATGAGTGAACCAAAACCTATATTCCAAAACCCTGAGTTGCAGAACATTCTATCTCAGTTGAATAATCTGAGCAGGGCGGAATTAACCCTTCTTCAGTTCATCATTCAAGGTTTTATCGAAGAACGACCAAAATTCACACCGGAAGAAGTAACCGAGATCAACCAGAAGAATCAAAAAGCTGTTGATGAATTGTTCACTACAACGATTGAAAGAATCACGGGGGTGTCTGAATGAACATATTTTACTTTGATGAAAGTCCGATTCAATCGGCCCAGGCACAGCCTGATAAGCTGTTGGTCAAGATGCCGCTTGAAACAGCCCAGATGTTAAGCACCGCACACAGAGAATTAGACGGTGATGAGTATGCAGATGCCAACGGACTTTACAAACGCGCTTACTGGAACCATCCCTGCACGATATGGGCCAGAGCCGGTGTTATTAACTATGCGTGGTTGTATAAACATTTCTTGGCTCTTGGTAAAGAGTACGCTTATAGATATGGAAGAGAACACGCAAGCATTACAAAACTTAGAGAGGCATTACAGCCTCATCCAGAAAATATAGCTCCTAATCCTGTTATGACACCCATAGCACAGGCCATGCCTGACGAATACAAGGACAAAGATCCAGTCAAAGCGTACAGAAACTACTGTATCAACGAAAAAACCTATGCGAAATGGGAAAAAGGCAGAAAAAAACCGGAGTGGTGGACATGACTAAATTACTAGACATCATCTTAAATCTTTACGACTGGATCAACCAGACAATAATCAAAATCAAGAAAGACCCTGTACAAAGGGTTAAAGGAGGAAACAATGAGTGAAATAATTTTAGACGGAGAACCTATAGAAATGCACGATTTGGTCAATCAGTTAAACAATGAACAGATTGTAGGGCTACTCAGAACTATATTCCACAATAGACCAACTGAAGTGTTTGTGGGGATGTACCCTAAAGGCATCATGCGAAGTGCGGCCCTGGACCAAGAAATCCCTGTTTGTTTGAACGGGACCCTAATTCAAATTAACACCGAGTTTTCGTTCACAGAAGGTGTGATTGGATGGATGGAGGGGAAGGATGAGTAAAACTGAAATTAGATACAGGTTAGTGGAAGAAGAAGGGCCCTATCTTGAAAACAAAGAAGAAACCAGAGGCTTCACTTTAATTCATGGGCACAACCCGAAACTACCCTTTAAAGAGGTGTTGAAAGAGTTTTATAACTCCGTTTTCAAACCAACAATTATTTATAATATGGAAAGGGGGAAGTAATGAGCATAGAAGTTGAAATACATTATTATGAAGTCGTAGAAGCCATTGAATTGTATATAAAAGAAAACTACAACATGGATTTAGACTTGGATATTTACTCCGAGAATTGTGTGTTAGCGGAAGGTATCGTGGAGGTGGAATATCGTGAACTGGAACCTGTTTACAAAAAACACAAGAACGGGAAGGTGGTCAAAAATCAATACGGGCATCCTGTTGTTGATCGTGAAAATTCTGAGTATGTAAAAAGACACCTTTCTTTTGATGAAAGAGCCTCGTTTGTTTTTAACATTAATAATAAAAGCGGGTATTGATATGAGTAATAATTACGTTGATTATGTTATGGAACTGATCTACCAGGACCTAGACTCAGCAGACGAGAAGGGTTTATTGGACGAGAAGATAGACCAGATTTCAAAAGAACACGGTCTTGATGCAGATGATGACCGAGATGATATTAAAGTAAAGATTGCAGAGGAAGTTTATGAGGAGAGTTTTCAGTGAGCATGAAGAAATATTGGGAAAGAAGGGCAGCAGCCTTTGAACGTCAAAACAAAAAGAACAAACAAATAATCAAACGTATGCAGAAAAGTATTGCAGAGTTTAAGGGGATAGTATGGGACAACTAAAGAACGAGATGGTTGACGCTGAACAGGCCCTTTACGACATTAACCCAGAAACCATAACAACACAAAACCGAGACCTTTTCTATGAAGAAGTTATGGTGCGCCTGGGCAAAGCCAAACACCCTCAAACCTATAACATAGCGATTGGTTGGGCTGTCGATAAGTATTTAAGAGAAGAAGGTATTTCCTTTGGTCTATTATAAATCGTGATAGACTAAAGATGATTAAACTTATATGGATGGTTGTCAGTCGCGGGCTAGGTTTTATCCTGTGTTTAATGGCAATCCTTTTTTAGCCTTATGACTAAATTAAGAATAAAAGCAGTCTTTCAAGATGATCTTGTGGAAGAACTACAAAAAGTAATTGAAGAACTTGACGTGATTCAAGGCCGCTATGAAAAACTAGAGATTTTATTTTGGCAAATGTCACAAAGACTTAAAGCCTATAACACGGAAGAAGTGGACAAGTTTTTAGAGGCTCAATACAGGAATAATGGAGAAACACTACACTAATGGAAACCTTTGTTTATGATGCAAAACAAAGCTATGCGGCTAATTATACTCGTTGGCGACTAATGAACAATGATGAACGACAGGAAGAAGGTTTGATGAATTACTCAAATAAGGAAGCTAAAGAAGTTTTTGATAAACAATACAAAGACAGGGTTTGGAGAAAAAAAGAAGATTGGATCAAGGACCACGAGCCAGAAACAGAGGACTTTGAAAAGATTGAATCTGTTTTAGCGGTTTATACTTCTTTTATCTTGGACCTTAAACCTATTATTCCAAAACACATCTTGGACCAAATGATTAATGTAGAAGTCGCTCTAAGACTACACGCAAAAGAACTTGAGGAAAATAATGGCCCGTTGTCCTCTTGAAGTCTTAAAAAAAGCAGAACAGTTTGAAGAAACAACGCCCCCCGCTATTGATAACGACCTGTTGTCATATAACTTATGGCTAAAAAGACACTTTCCTAGACCGTGGAAAGGGAGGAGTGTCAACTTTAGGTACAAGAAAAAATTGTCTTTTTAGTGGCTTTAAGCTAATCTAGCAACTCATTTACTTTATTTAGAAAGGAGAAAGGAAAATGTATAAGAAAAAAGAAATCAAACAACACTTTGAGGATTTCCTAGAAGAACAAGGGCCTGAGTGGGTACAAGAACACATTGACGAGATCCACCACTATGCCTTTAATGAGAATTATTACATCATTGGTTATTATCGAGCAGAACAATGGCTGGGTAGTGCGTCCAATGTTTTTGATGTGCTTACAACAATCCAAGAATATGAGGATATGCACTTTGGGGAGCGTACAATAGACCTTGGCGACTCTGAGAAAGTGGTCAATATGTATGCCTACATTGTAGGGGAAGAAGTGGTTAATGAATGGTTAGAGGACCGTAGAGAAATAGAAGTATTAACCAACCCAACACCAGTAGAGATAGAACAAGCGGTGGAGGTGGGTAATGAGCATTAAATACTTTTGTGATGACTGTGATAAAGAACTAAAGTTTGATGGTTTTGCTGAAGAATCAGAAAGCGCGGGTTGGGGATATGCTACTCATTTTCACGACATTGGAATTGTCCATGAGGACAGAGAAAATGAAGACATGAACGCTAGATACCAACATACCTGTAGAGAGTGTGATTTAAAGAATGAGGGTAAAGACTCTTGGTATTTTGAGGAGGTGTCCAAATGAGTGATAAAATAGATCAAGGTGATGTTGCTATTATGCTCGGCTCATTCAATGAGTTTGATGAAATAGATTACAGAATTAGAGACTGTGCCACAAAAGGGGTGGTGTGTGTTGTTTACTTCTATGAAGACAAACTGAGTGAAATAGACCAAATAACTGCCTACAATCCAGAAGAAGGAATTGAGCAAGCATTAGCCGAAAGGCGGGGTGCATGATGCTTGAAGGTTTAGTGTTTGGGTTGGTTGATAATGGGGTTCTTATTGGTGGGGCCGTTACCGGACTAGAAATTGAAAGATTTTTCAAAAAAGGTAACGGTGCCATGGGTGCTGTTTGGGGCGGTGGTGTTGGAAATACAATATCTGACCTAATGGGTAGCCTTTTAGACCCTACAATGCACAATATGGCCCTTGGGATTGTTATTGGCTGTTTAATACCGTTAATCTTTATTCCTTTCTTAAGACGGTTTATTAAATGATTAAGTGGTTTTTGACAGTTCCAAGGGTTTTTGCTATTTTAAAGACTCATTTATAACTTAGAAAGGAGAATTTGTAATGTACAATGAAAACATAAATATCCACTTATTAGGACTAGCCAGCACCTGTTCGGCTAAGAACGATGTCCGATTTTATCTAAAAGGCGTTTGTATAAAACCTATTGATACCGGCGGGGTTGCCATTATTGCAACTGACGGTCACCGGTGCGTTTTTTATTTTGATCCGGAAGGGTTCGTAGAGGATGAAATTATAATCTCAACCACTGAAGGTGATGGTAAAGATTTTTTTAGAGAGGCTAAAAAGGCCCCTAAATTATTTGACCGTGAACCTTTAGTTGTAATGCACGATAAGGACGGGTGGTTAAACACTTTTAATAAAACCACGGGCCAACGGTTCACACTGAAAGCTATTGACGGGAACTTCCCAGACACTAACGGCCTTTTTAACGGTCTAAACCACTTGGTACCTGAAATGAGTAATAAAGACTTTACCGGTAGTTTCTCAATATCGTCCACTTACTTAAAAGACTTAAAGGGATTGATTCCAAAAAGTAAAACAATGCCTAAAAAACTTGACGGGTTTACCGTGGTCCCCGGCCCAACACCAGAAAAGGCCGTTACATTTTATAATGTAGATTATAAATTCATTGTAATGATCATGCCGCTTAAAGCTGAAAAGGAAAAAATTTCACAGCTTCCAGACTGGGCCGTTGATATGTTGGGTTATGGACTTGAAGAAGTAGAAGACGACTATTTAACTAATTACAATAATGCTGATGAAATTGAACCTTACGGGGTTAATCCTTTGGACTATGAAAAATAAGGTTTAAAAAGTCTTTTGATTAAGGCCCTAGGTATTCATTGCCTAGGGCCTTTTTGCATAACGCGGGGTTTTTTGCTATTTTAAAAACTCAATATAACTTAGAAAGGAATAACAACATGAAAATACTAATAGAAATAGATCTTGATAATGATGCGTTCTGGATATCAGAAGAAGAACGGGATCTAAAAGAAGCCCAGCGCATTTTATCAGATGTTGGCAATATGATTGATAGCCATGCTTACTTTGGTTCTGGTCGAATGTATGAGGCAATTGAAATTATGAAGAATAAAAACCTTCAAGATATTAACGGGAACACCGTTGGTTCTTTTAAGTTGGTTGATGATCAAGGGAGGGTTCTATCATGAAAAACATTAAGATCAAAAAATTTGGATCAGGTAATAATCATTTGCTAATCAGGGAAAACCTAGGGCGGGATCCAGACGGCGGGCCGTCAATGATTGCTTATTGGTTACAGTCTTATGATTCCATTATTGCTTTGGCTCTGCATAGACCGCATGGGTTCCATAGTCTTTGTTTAGATGCTAAGACTTGGGATTATTCCAAAACCACGGCCAAGCACCGGAACGCCTTTATGGATCGGTTCACGCCTTGGGCTGTGAATAATACTAATAGCACCACTAAACGCATTAGTACGGGTGATATTATTCTGGAAAATCTTAACTAAGCACTAATAACCCAGCTTAAAGGCCACGGGATCCCGTGGCCTTTTTATTGCCTGTTTAAGCCATTAGTTATTGATTTGGTACTTAGGCAATAGGTCAGGCAATTGGACCACGGTACACGGTTCACGGGCGGTCCAGCTTAAATGTATTGGCTGATAGTGTTCTGTAGTGAATAAATAAAACTTTTTTTTAAAAAAATCTCTGTTTCAGCCAATAAGCCAATATCTTTTTTTGAAAGGTATAACAGTTATGGTTTTCTGAGCAATTGGCTGATGTATTGGCAGGGTATTGGCTGGTTTTAGCCAATACATTTTTGTTAGCTGCCGTTTTAATTTGCCCTGGCCTCGTTGTTTTTAGTTGTTGTTCAATGTTTATTGGGCTGTAGCCTGCCATTTTCTATATTTTGATCTGTGTTACCGTCTGGATCGGGCGGCAAGCTCATGTCCAGATATCACAGATCGGGGTGCAAGCTCCCATCCAGAAATTAAAAACTGGATCGAGAATTTGTATAAAAACTGTACAGTTTAACGGGAGCTCCCGTTTATTGTTATTTTAGCGCGTTATTCCTTGTTTAAAGCCCTTTTCATCCTTCTGGGTATATTGGGTTATTTACTTTATTAATTAACTTAAAAAAGGCCCTTGGTTAGCCTCACACATAAAATATATACCAGTGCACCATAACCCGTGAATATTTAACGGCTAATCATGGACCGTGAACCGTGGTCCGTGGATCATGCACCAGTGGTCCAAGGGTTAGATCGTGGGCGCTAGACCGTGGCCGTAGCTGCAGCGCTGCAGCTGCGTGGATCATGGACCGTGGATCGTGCATATAGGCCCTTTATTGCATGGGGCACCCCCCTTTATTCATGGATTGTATAGCGTTGACCCTGTGCTGAGTTTTTGAGACTCATGGACCTAAACTTATTTACTTTTTGTAATATGTGTTTTTTTAGTGTAAAAAGGACTTTGACATGTAAAAATTTTTTTGCGAAATTTTTTAAAATACAGGAGTAAATTATGGCTATTGGTTTAAGTAAGTGGTTTAAAGAAACATTCCTTGGATATGAGGAGAAAGTAGTGAGAAATCGTACCAAAAAGGGAAGGTATGTAGCAGACGATAAGTCAACACCTAATATTAATGAGGCTTACACAACTGTAAACGTCAAAATAAAAAAAGATAAATGAAGCTGGCTATAGCTCTAGGGGTAGCTTTCTTTGTATCAGCGTCTATTAATGCGATTATGTTCGCTAAATTAGACACAGCAAAAGTTGAACTACAAACCGCCATTAATAATCAAGCGGTGCTTGAAAGAACTGTTCAAGAGCAAAACGAACAGATCGTAAAAGCCCTTGAATCGGCTAAAAAGACTCAAGCTCAGATTCAAAACTTGAACACTCAATACTCTGCAAGCCAAGCGCAAGTAACGAACCTAAGAAATAAGTTTGCTAAACATAATCTTGAAGGCATGGCCCTCGCTAAACCTGGATTATTACAAGGTAAAGTTAATAAGGCTTCGGCAAGAGTAATGGTCAACCTAACCACAATAACCAATCCGGACCAATTTGATGAAAAAGCTACTGATAATACCACTACTACTAATTAACGGTTGCTCTTCGTTCTCTTTGTTCGGAGATAGAACCAGTCCACAACCACAAGTCAAGCCCGTGGAAGTGGTCAGTGTGGCAAAAAGAGCGCCAATCTACCATCCGCCACTCCCAGAACCCATTGAATCGGCTGCGATTGAGTGGAGAATACTCTCTCCTGATGTGATGCAGGAATATTTAATCGCAATTGAAGCTGGAGAAGAGCCAAGAGTCGCGTATTATGGACTAACTTCCCAAGGTTATGAGAATTTATCGATGACCATGGGCGAAATTACCCGATATATAGAGCAAATACTACATATTGTGGGTTATTACAAGGAAATGGACGAGGAGGAAGAGGAAAAGTAATGGAACAAACTATGGCGTATATAGACGCTCAAATAGACCGTATGGTTGAAAGTGGTTTAGAAATAACAGATCGAGAGGCTTTTACAAACAATATTTTAGATTATATGAATGTCGTAAGAGAAATTGAATCCAGTAACGATAATTCTCAGGTAAATCCCGACAGTGGAGCAGCAGGACTCTATCAATTTTTAGGAAGCACCGTTCCAACAGCTAGAAATAGAGCTGGGCACGACGCGAGTAATGTGGCACATAAAAACAGAGACTATGTAGATCATATCTCTGAAAACCCCTTGGATTGGGATGAGGATCAAGCTGGTCTAATGTTCCTGGCCCATGCGTTTGGAGCACCGGTTAATAAAAAAAGAAGTCCAGTAATCGGTTCAGATGAGCTATTTCACCGTATCGGCACGGATTTTGACCCAGATGCTCAAAAAGATTTATATATGAACTATCATTATCGAGCCCTTCCCGATGAAGCGACTTATGATCGAGCTACAGAGAAAATATTCGAGAACTATATGCTTAGATTCCCTGAAACTAAAAACCTCGGCGGCCCCGTTACTCAACCTCTATATTCAGACAAAAGGTACCTGATCTAATGCCGCTTAGACCCATAGAAACCTACGAACAACGTCTCGCGGAGCAGGAAAGGCAAACGAGGGCAAAAGCTATGGTCCCGGGCGGGCTTTCTTCTATGCTGCCAATGGCAGCCTGGATGGGAGGTTTGATCGCCCCAAGCTCTGGGATCACCGATTACTCAGGACTTTATCCTAAACCACCCACAGACGAGGGCTTCACAGGTGAAACAATGCCCAGTTTTGCTGAAAATATCCGAGAAAAACGCTATTTAGACGCATTTTACCAAGGTTTGGGGCTTACAGGTGATCTTGCTATAGGCGCTGGAGCTGTTTACCCTCCAGCTTTGGCATTGGGTGCCGGGATGAAAGTGATAAGCGGTATGGGCAAAGCAGCCAAAACCCAAGAACAAGCGGACATGGCAAGAAGGATCCTTCCTAGATACTTTGTAAATGAAGCCGGCGGTGTTCCAAATGCAGATGTTTTACGAATAAAATTACCAAAATCACACAATACCACGATAGAAGCAAAGTATGTCGAAACGAGAGACGGTAAGATTATAATGGCTCCTAGTATTACGACCCCTTCTGGGGGTACCCATTTAGCACTGGACCCTAAGTCTTTTATTTACCGTGACTTGGACCAGGCTAAAACTGGCTTAATAGATTTTGCTTTGACCGACGAAACACTTCAATTAGGGAAGCCGGCCCGATCAAAATCAAGAGAAGAAACGGTTTCCAAAATTCGTAAAAATTTGGAATCTGAAAGACATGCTTCTGTCCTACCTGATGAAACAGGGATTATTGATGAAAACTTCGATTTTATACCGTTTACAGAAAAGCCTCTTCTCGATACAGAAATGAGCATTAAAGGTGATCGTGCAAAAATGACTAGAGAAGATATAGATAGGATGTGGGCAGAGAATGCAAAGCAAGATATTGGCCGCATAGACGAGCTCATGGACAGAGCGGCTGCGAGGAAGCGGGGCATAACAGTATCACAAGCGGCTGAAGAACGTAAAGCGAAGAATGTTGCGTTTGAAATATCTACACCACGAAGACCAGACGTTTTTGCCAAAGCAGACCAATTAGGAGCCAAAGCCGATGAATTATTGGAGTGGCAGAAGCCATTAACGGAACAACAACCGGGAGTACAAGAAAAAATTAAAAATTTAATTGGTGAAGATTCTTTTAACAAAGCTGCTGCTGATGGGCTCACCGGCGAAGACGTTTATGGAAACTTTGAGGAGGTAATGTTAAATGATGATTTAGCACAGTATGGTTTGGAGTTTTTAAAACCTAAACTGTCTACAGAGAAACTTGGTGCAGGCGCTTATCTCAACGAGGCAGGGATCAGGGGTATTGTGTATGGTCCCGAATCTGTTGAGGTTTTTGACCCCGTAAAATATAGAAAAGCAGAACCCGGAGCCAAACTTCCAGGGTCGTTACAACCACCGAAAAAACCCATTGGTTTAACAAACAAGAGGATTACGGCAAGACAACTTATTTCTGGGCGCATAGACCCTGATTTTTATGCGAAAGACGACTTAATGGATGGTGTTGGTTCGATTCGGATAAAAAAGAAACCACATAAGTATTCAACAAGCGCGAGAGAGGTTGAAAAGGTGGCCCCTTGGGTGTTTCAGAAGAAAGGGACAGTAAGCAAACAGGGCCAACCAGGCATAATGGATTACGATGAAATAATAGAGCTGTTTTCTGAAGCAGACCCAACTTGGGCTGCACAACTAGACGAAGCAACACGAGTACGCTTAGACGTTGATACACCAGGTCTTACTCCCGAGGAACTCATAAATAAGTGGCTTAGAAACGATGATTTAATACCAAGCCAGGCAGACGAGGTTGCTGAGTACAACAGGATGGTTGAGTACCAAGACGAAGTTAGTGAAACACTTAAATCAAAGGGTTATACCCCGGAAGGGATGGCTGATGATGAAGTTAGTAGCGTTTATTACGAGGCAGAAGACGTCTTTGTAGACGTTGAAGAGGATGGACTACCACCCTTTAATCGCGGCGGCCCTGTCACCAATCCCCTATACTCAGACAAGAAGTACATTATCTAATGGCTAATAAGAAACAAGAGGATTTAACCTCCAGGCAAGAAATCTTTGCTCAAAACATCGCGTTGGGTATGACTAAGACCAAAGCCGCACTAAAAGCCGGATATTCTCCCAAAACCGCTTCTAATACAGCGTCTTCTTTAACTTCAGACAAAAACCATAAAGTACAAGAAAGAATTACATTCTTACAAAAAGGAGCAGCCAATCGGGTGATGCTCAGTTTGTCTACACACTTACTTGATTTGATGGAGATTCGAGACAAAGCCCTTTCCAAAGGCTCTTTTTCTGCAGCCGTTGCAGCCGAAGTAGCTAGAGGCAAAGCGGCAGGGCTCTATGTCACTAAATCAGAACTAACGATCAATAAGATAGAGAGCATGAGCAAAGAAGAGATTATTGAGCGCCTCAATGATATGTATAAGCAAACAGGAGGGGTTTTGCCCGATACTAAAATCATTGACTTAAAACTAAAAGATGAAACAAAAATTAACGGAACTACCTGAAGAAACCCTCAAAGAGTTTTTTGAGTTAAGTGAGCGGTATAAAGAGATTACTGAGGTCGATGAGGCCCAGAATGATTTTTTATCGTTTGTAAAATCCCAATGGCCTTCGTTCATACAAGGACATCATCATAAGATTGTGGCAGAGTCCTTTGACCGTATAGCCACAGGCAAATTAAAACGGCTCATTATCAATATGCCACCAAGACACACAAAAAGTGAGTTTGCGAGTTTCTTACTTCCTGCTTATTTGATTGGTCGCAACCCAGCACTTAAGATTATCCAAGCAACACATACATCCGATCTTGCCGTACGGTTCGGTCGTAAGGTCAGGGATTTAATACAATCTGATATATACAAACGTATTTTCCCCAACACCAGGCTTAACCCGGACTCAAAAGCGGCAGGAAAATGGGAAACCATGGCAGAAAATCAACCCACAGTACGCGGGGAATATTACGCGGTAGGTACAGGAGGCGCGATCGCTGGACGGGGTGCCGATCTGTTTATTATTGATGATCCGCACTCGGAGCAAGATGCGATGTCGAAATCTGCATTAGACGATGCTTACGAATGGTACACCTCTGGACCACGGCAACGGTTACAGCCTGGAGGTGCAATTGTAGTGGTTATGACGCGGTGGAGCGTTAAAGATTTAACCGGAAGACTGGTTAAGGACATGTCTCGAAGTTCTCAAAGTGATCAGTGGGAAGTGATAGAATTGCCTGCGATACTGCCGAGTGGTGATGCCGTTTGGCCAGAATATTGGAAAGTTGAGGAATTGGAAGGCATTAAAGCAGCTCTGGGCAATGGACCAAAATGGTTTGCCCAGTATATGCAGTCTCCGACTTCTGAAGAAGGAGCTTTGATTAAACGAGAGTGGTGGATGGATTGGCCTGATAAAACACCACCGGAATGTGAATACACGATACAAAGCTATGATACGGCGTTTTTAAAGTCAGAAACATCTGACTATTCTGCTATCACTACCTGGGGCGTGTTCTATCCGCATGGCCGAATAAACGATAATATATACTCAGGAGATGTTGCTCATCTAATTTTATTAGATTCAGTAAAACAACGACTAGAGTTTCCAGAACTAAAAAGAAAAGCCCTAGAACTTTACGAATATTGGGAGCCCGACACCGTGATTATTGAGTCAAAAGGAAGCGGCACCCCTTTAACGCAGGAGCTCCGGCAAATCGGCGTTCCTGTGCAAAACTTTACACCAAGCAAAGGCGCGGACAAAATAGCCCGGGTGAATGCTTGCACTCCTTTATTTGAGTCAGGAATGGTTTGGAAGCCTGACGAACATTGGGCAACCGAAGTGGTTGAAGAATGTGCTTCTTTTCCAAACGGAGACCATGATGACTTGGTGGATTCCATGTCGCAAGCTGTTTTACGCTTTCGACAAGGCGGTTTTGTTCGACTTCCCTCTGATTATGAAGATTATTTTGAAGGAAATCGCCATAAAAATATGACTTATTACTAGGAGTTTAATAAAAAATGAAGAAGCTGACTGTGGGTATGGCTACCTACGATGATTTTGACGGTGTGTTTTTCTCTGTTCAAGCCCTTAAAATGTATCACCCTGAAGTTATGGATCAAGTTGAAATTTTGGTGGTGGATAATAACCCCGATAGCCCAAGTGGAAAAGCAGTTAAGAAGTTTATGGAAAACTCTGTTCCTAATGGTCGTTATACAACATTTAAACAATACAAAAGTAACTTTGTTAAAGAGCGGGTTTTTGTAGAAGCAGAAGGCGAGTTTGTGTTATGTATGGATTGTCATGTGCTTTTACCACCAGGAGCTCTAAAAAAACTGATTTCTTATTATGAGTTGTTTCCCAACAGCAGAGATTTAATCCAGGGCCCCATGATGCACGATAATTTAACCGATTTTTCAACACACTTTAAGCCGCGTTGGAGAGGCATGATGTACGGAACATGGGACACGGACCAGGAGCTTTTAGAAAGAAGCGATCCTTTTGAGATACCGATGCAGGGCTGTGGTCTGTTTTCTTGTAAAAAAGAATATTGGGTGGGGTTTAATCCTAATTTTAGAGGGTTTGGTGGTGAAGAGTGGTATTTACAAGAAAAGTTTAGAAAATTTGGTGGTCGAAACATTTGCTTGCCGTTCTTAAAGTGGAACCATCGTTTTGGACGACCGGCAGGGCCGCCGTTTAAAGTTGTTATCGAAGATAAAATAAGAAACTATATTATTGGTTGGATGGAACTTTATAACGATGTATCGCATCCAGGCATTCAAGAAATGCTGCATTATTTCACAGAAGAAGGCCACGGTGAAATAGTAGATAAGGTGTTTCGTGAGAATTTCGATAGTTTCCAAAACTGGTAAGAATAGTATACTATTGTGTTAATTCTATTTAGAGAAATCATTTATGGCGATTGATAAACAAGTTCAGCCAATGGAAAGTCCCATACCTATGGACGAGTTCAACGGTCCGATGGAAATAGAACTTGAACTCTTAGGCGAAGAGGGAGAGATGATGCCGGAGGAAATGCCGGTAGAACAAGGCCCTCAATTTAATGAAAATTTAGCTGATTTTTTAGAAGCCGATGTTTTAAGTATTTTAGGTAGCGAACTCACGGCACTTTACTCTGAAGACAAAGAATCCAGGCAAGACTGGTATGAGTCGTTTAGAAAGGGTCTTGATCTTTTAGGCATAAAACAAGAAGAGCGAACACAGCCCTTTCAAGGCTCAAGTGGCGTTAATCACCCGCTTTTAGCAGAAGCCGTTACTCAATTTCAATCTCAAGCCTATAAAGAACTTCTTCCTCCAAGTGGTCCGGTTCAAGTCCAAGTAGTGGGGGAACATAATCCAGACATAGTGTCTCAATCAACTCGTGTTAAAGAGTTTATGAATTATCAGATAACCCATGTCATGGAAGAATATGATCCAGAGATGGATTCCATGTTGTTTTATCTACCTTTATCAGGCAGTGCGTTTAAGAAAATATATTTTGACATGATGCTGGACCGTGCAGTAAGTGAATTTGTCAAAGCAGAAGATTTAGTGGTGAGTTATTCGACAACAGATTTGTCCACGTCCCCGCGTGTTACACATGTAATGACCATGACTAAAAATGATTTATTGAAAATGCAGCTTAACGGCACTTATTCACAAGTGGATCTAATGGACCCAGGGCTTATTGAAACAAATGAAGTCCAGGAGAAAATGGAAGAACTCGAAGGCATTAATCCGTCTTACGCTGAGAACAATGAGCTTTATACGATTTTAGAAATGCACGTTGATTTAAGGCTTACTGAAATTGAAGACCATGGTTTTGCTTGTCCCTATATTGTAACGATTTGTGAAGACATGAACCAAATACTGGCTATTCGTCGTAATTGGGAAGAGGGGGATCAACTTTATAAAAAAGTAGATTATTTTGTTCAATATAAGTTTCTTCCTGGTTTAGGGTTCTATGGTTTTGGTCTAATTCATATGATTGGTGGTTTAACTAAATCGGTTACGTCTATATTGAGACAGTTAATTGATGCAGGGACCTTGGCCAATTTACCTGCTGGCTTTAAAGCAAGAGGTATGAGAATACAGGGAGAAGACGAACCACTGCAGCCCGGAGAGTTCAGAGATGTTGATGTAGCTGGGGCCACGATTAAAGAATCTTTATTGCCGTTGCCTTACAAAGAACCTTCGGCAGTTTTATCTCAACTGTTAGGTATTTTAGTTGATTCCGGAAGACGGTTTGCTTCAATTGCTGACATGCAGGTTGGAGACATAGGGTCTCAACAACTACCGGTAGGTACGACCATTGCTATGTTGGAAAGAGGCACTAAAGTAATGTCGGCTATACACAAACGCTTACATTTTGCTCAGAAAAAAGAATTTAAACTTCTTGCACGAACATACGCTAAATTTTTACCTGCAGAATACCCCTATGTGACACAAGGCGGGCAACAAGTCGTTATGGCGCAGGACTTTGATGAGCGTGTCGATGTTTTGCCAGTTAGTGACCCAAACATATTTTCAATGTCGCAAAGAGTAATGATTGCTCAACAACAACTACAAATGGCTCAAGCTGCTCCCGACATCCACAACTTAAAAGAAGCGTATCGTCGAATGTATGAAGCGCTTGAAATTAAAAACCCAGAAACATTGTTTAAACCAGAGCCGCAAGTTCCAGAAGTACCGCCCAGGGATCCGATCAGTGAACAACAAGCAGCCATGTTGGGACAGCCGATTAAAGCGTTTGAGTGGCAAGATCACGAAGCTTATATCGCTTCACATTCTTCGTTTATACAGAACCCTATGGTTTCTCAAAACCAGAACGCCGTGCAAATGGTTAGTGCAAACATACAAGAACATCAAGCGATGTTGTATAAGCTCCAGATTGAAGAGGCCATGGGCCAACCTTTACCCCCATTAGAAGAGTTACAACAAATGCCGCCGGAACAATCGCAACAAATTATGAATGAAATTGCTCAAGCAGCAACCCAAGCAACAGCACAAGTTACAGGTAGAGCAGAGGCTATGGCTAAAGCTGAAGAAATCGAGAAGATGGACCCAATTATTGAGCTTCAAAGAGCAGAAATACGGCAAAAAGCAGTGGCTGCAGACCAAAAAGCAGAAGTAGATAGAGAGAAAATTGAATCTCAAGAAGCTATTGCTGAAATGAAAATTGCTCAACAGAGAGAAAAAGACGTACAATCCTCTATATTAGAGGCTGATAGAACGTATGCAGATATTTTAAACACTGTCCGAGAGGCAGACGAGAAAACTAGAGGAGAATAGGATGGCTAAGAAGTCTAAACTTTACCCAGGTCCGCAAAAAAACCCTGTCAAGTTGAATACCGACGGCGACGGAAAACTAAAAGCGGTGAAAGGCAAGGTTAAAGGTGGCGGAGCTGCCACAAAAGGGCTTAGTTTTATCCAATGGGTTAAAGAATAACCTATGGATTGGCTAACAGCGACTGAATTTTTACTAAAACAGTCCCGAACAAGACAAGAAGAACTGAAAAGCACTCTTGTGAGTGGTGGAGTTGCTGACTATGTTCAGTATCAGCGCCTTGTTGGAGAAATTGCGGGACTAAATTTCATTGAAAATGAAATAATTGGATTACATAGACGAATGGAGACCCCAGATGGCGACTGAAACAGAAAAAACTAAAACAATACCACCTTTTGTTCAAAATTTTGGCAGTGAAGAGCCAAAAAAAGAAAAACCAATCACATTTACCCCGGAGGACTTAAAAAACGGCAGTTCTGCTCATAAATTGCCTAAACCTACCGGTTATCGTATGCTAATTTTACCTTTTGCCCCTGCTGAGAAGACAAAAGGTGGGATCTATCTGGCTAAACAAACTGTAGATAGGGAGCGTTTGACTACAGTTGTGGGCTATGTTGTAGCTCTTGGACCAGATGCCTATAAAGACTCAAATAAATTTCCTGAAGGCCCTTGGTGCAAAGCAGGAGATTGGGTTATTTTTGGACGCTACGCAGGAGCTCGTATTCAGATTGATGGAGGAGACTTGCGCCTTTTAAACGACGATGAAATCTTAGCTTTAATAAACGACCCCGAAGATATATTAGGGGGTTAATGTTTACTATTGAAAAGATTCGCGCTAAACTCAAATTAATTCATGGAGGAAACCATGCCACAAGCAGCACAAGAAAACCTAGAAAAAGAAATTGAAATAGAAAACGAAGAAGGGACCACAGAGGTCGAAGTAGAAGCTTCCGGTCAGGAACACGAACAAGAAGTCGAGCAATATAGTGACAAAGTTCAAAAAAGAATCGATAAGCTTACTTATAACCAAAGAGAAGCCGAACGACAACGAGACGAAGCCGTTAGAGTTGCACAAACGCTAAGAGACCAAGTTAAAGAATTTGAACAAAAAGCTGAAAGCACTGATCAGGCTCTTTTTCAAGAATATAACGGCAGGGTAAACACCGAACTGCAACAAGCAGAAGATAAATATCGGGATGCTGTAACCTCTGGGGACTTAGACGCTCAAGTAAACGCTCAACGAAATATCGCTAAATTGTCTGTTGAACAAGAAACTTTAGCCAGGGCTAAAAAACAAAGAGAGAACGGTGAAGTACCTAATGGTGCTGTAGCAAATCAGGCTCCCCCTCTTGACCCACGAGCGACTGAATGGGCACAAAGAAAAGAGAACGTTTGGTTTGGTAGAGATAATGTTATGACGGCTGCGGCTTTTGCAATTGATAAAGAGATGCAAGATATGGGTATAAACCCGACTGCGCCGGATTATTATGAGAAACTAAGCAACAAAATTAAAGAAGAGTTTCCACACAAATTTGAACAAGAGGAAGGTAAAGCTCCTCTTGTGCAAGCTGTTGGACGAAATAGTGCTGGGACAAACCCCACTGCTAGGAAATCCAAAACAGTAAAACTCACAGCAAGTCAGCAAGCAATTGCTAAAAAGCTTGGTGTGCCATTAAAAGAGTACGCAAAGTATGTCTAAATATAGGAGTATAATATGACAGATCGCAACTCCCGTTCTGCTGAAGTTCGAGAAAACAAAACTCGCAGAAAACCTTGGCAACCCCCGTCCAGTTTGGACGCACCTAAACCACCTCCAGGATACAAGTATCGCTGGATTCGTGAAAGCATTCTTGGGCAAGATGACAAAACGAATATGTCTAAGCGTATTCGTGAAGGATTCGAGCCGGTTAGAGCTGAAACTCATCCTGAGTTTCAAGGCCCTACGGTTGAGGATGGAAAACACGCAGGTGTTATTGGGGTTGGCGGTTTAATCTTAGCAAAAATAGATGAATCGATTGTAGATGAACGCAAAGAATATTTCCAAGAAATGAACGATGCGTCCATGGAAGCAGTTGATTCTGAATTAATGAGGGAAAGTAATCCTATTATGCCTATCGAAAAACCGGTTCGTCAAACGAAAACGGAATTTGGTAGCAAACGGAACCTTTCTGAAGATTAACCTTTTAACTATGGGTAAATAAATTATGGCAAACACTAATGATCCCAACGGATTTACACCAGCATATCATTTGACTGGTGGAACTATTAGACCTGCCCAAATGAGAATCGCTAGTGCGACAAATGCTTCTATTTTTAGTGGCGATGTTGTCAATCTATCAAGCGGATATATCATTCAAGGGACGGCTACTGGTGCTCCTGTTGGCGTTTTTGCTGGCGTTTATTACGAGGCAAGTGATGGCACTCCAACGTTTGCAAAACATTGGACTGCTGACACTGCTACATTAGGAAGTGTAGATGCTAAAGCTTATATATATAACGATCCTGACATCGTTTATGAAGCTCAATTTACTGCTGGTACACCGGCTGTAAGTTTTATTGGCAATAAGTATACTCTTTCAACAACTTCTGGTAGTACATCTACTGGTCGTTCTGCTGAAGGCGTAACTGCTACAACATCTTCTGGCGTAGCTCTTTGTGTTGGTTTTGTGGATACACCAAGCAACTCAATCGGAGCTAGTGCTAGAGCATTCTTCCGTTTCCCAGCTAATCCATTTGAATAAGGAGAATAAGTAATGGCAATTAATAGAGCGCAGCTCGTTAAAGAACTTGTCCCAGGACTTAATGCTTTATTCGGACTAGAGTATTCAAGTTATTCTGACGAGCATACGATGATTTTCGATACAGAAAATTCTGATCGTGCTTATGAAGAAGAAGTGATGCTCTCTGGATTCGGGGAAGCAGCAGTTAAAGGCGAAGGCGCTGCAGTTAAGTATGACACTGCCCAAGAAACTTGGACAGCTCGTTATACTCACGATACTGTGGCTTTAGCTTTCTCCTTAACTGAAGAAGCGATGGAAGATAATCTCTATGATACCCTATCTGCAAGATACACTCGTGCTCTTGCTCGTTCTATGCAACAAACAAAGCAGGTTAAAGCTGCTAATGTGTTGAATAACGGATTCAGTAGTACATATCCAGGAGGAGACGGTAAAGAACTTTTCGCTACCGATCATACTTCTTTGACTGCTGGTGATCTCAAGAACGAACTAAGTACGGCTGCAGACCTTAATGAAACATCAATGGAACAAGCATTAATTGATATTGCTGGTTTTAAAGATGAAAGAAATTTAAAGGTCAATGCACAAGCACAACGACTAATTGTGCCGCCTGCATTGCAGTTTATCGCAGATCGGTTGTTAAACACTCCAGGTCGAGTCGCAACTTCAGATAATGACATCAATGCAATTAGAAATATGGGAATGATCCCAGATGGCTACGCTGTGAATCATTATTTGACAGACACCGACGCTTGGTTTGTTAAGACAGATGTACCTAATGGTCTCAAGCACTTTGTTCGAACCGCAGTTTCCACTAACATGGAAGGCGATTTCGAAACAGGAAATGTTAGATATAAAGCAAGAGAAAGATACAGCTTCGGCTGGTCTGACTGGCGCGGTATTTTTGGCTCTCCTGGTGCATAACGCTGTAGAGCATTAAAACGCAAGCAATATGGAACCTATGATGCGGGGGTTTCTCACTCAACCCGCATCAACTTTCTAGGGTTAACTTGTCCTACAGACTGACCTAGCAGACAATGCCAAGACGGTAGGACTTATTTTTTCGGGAGAAAAATTATGGCAAAATCAACCTTTTCAGGTCCAGTTAGATCCCTCGCTGGTTTTATTTCCGCAGGGAACGCTGCTGTTGTGAGTCTCACAGCAGACACATCAATAACAGTGGCATCACACGCAGGAAAAATACTTCTTTGTAATGACGCAGACGGTAAATTTACACTACCTTCTATAGTTACAACGGCTCCAGGTGAAGACACCGACCCAAATCAAACTAATAATTTAGGGGCTCAATTCATGTTTGTTGTTGTTACAGCAGCTACAGATATGGACATCTTAACGGATGGCACAGACAAGTTTGTTGGTGGTACTTATACAGGAGTAACTGACGCAACAGGCAAAACCTTTATTTCTGGCGCAAGCAATGATGTTATAACTATGAACGGAACTACCAAAGGAGGACTTGCAGGAAGCATCGTAAGATGTACTGCAATAGCTTCTGCGAAGTATTCAATAGAAGGAATTATACTTGGTTCAGGTACTTTAGTAACACCATTTGCTGACGCTTAATAGGAGGTGACGCATGGCTAATTCAGTCACAGGACCAACTAATCAATTAGATGGTGAGAAAAAACTTATAGTCTATTGCTCGGTGTATTCTGATGGAAGTGCAAGCAGCACGACTCTAGTAGATGTTTCGGCATTAAATGCTTCAACATTGAACGGTGAATCTTGTGCCCATGTTTCTCTGAATAGAATTTGGTACACCTGTAGTGGTGCTCCAGATGCACCTGCTTCTCTTGATTGGGACGCAACAACTGATGTTACTTTTTTAACACTGGCTTACGATAATTCGTTTGACTTTAGTGATATTGGTGGTTTAGAGAATACTGCTGCTTCAGGGTATTCAGGGGATGTACTTTTTGTTGTTCCCTCTACTTCTGATGCAGGTAATGAATACACGGTTTGGTGTGAATTTTTGAAATACTACGAAGCTCCAGGGTCTTAGATCGTGGCAACTTCGGGCACTAAAACATTCGCCCTAGACACAGGTGAAGTAATAGAAGAGGCGTATGAACTTGCTGGGCTAGAAGCTCGGACAGGATATGATGCGGCAACCGCTCGGCGGTCTTTAAACGTTATGTTTGCAGACTGGTCGAATCGAGGCATTAATATTTGGACGATTGCTGAAGTTAGCTTAACGCTAACCGAAAGCACGGCAAGTTATACGTTGAATGCTTATGATATTGATGTTCTCGAAGCCGTTATTCGAAGAACCGTTAACGGCATACAGACAGATTATCAACTTTCCAGGATTGGTCGTATGGAATATTTGAATATTCCAACTAAAACAACTGAGGCTAGGCCTACAGAGTTTTTTGTTGATAGACAAAGCACTCCTGTATTATACCTTTGGCCGACACCGGAGAACTCAACGGATATATTTCTTAGTTATCGTATTCAAAGAATTGATGATGTAACGGCTTCTGCTCAAGACCAAGAAGTACCGAGTCGGTTTATACCGCCTATGGTTTCTGGTTTGGCTTATTATATGGCTCTTAAAAAGAATCCTGAACGAGTTCCTATGTTATTACAAATATATGAGCAAGATTTAAGAAGAGCACAAGATGAGGACAGAGGCAGAGCTAGTCTTCATTTAGTCCCAAAGGCTAGTTATTAATGGCTTATGCTAAAGGCACTCATTCGTTAGCGATTTGTGATCGTTGTGGCTGGTCTTATCCCTATCTTTCTATGATGGTTGAGTGGGATAATTTAAAGGTGTGTCCCGAATGTTATGAACCTAGACAACCTCAAGATATTCCAGCTAAAGATGTCCAGGACCCAGAAACTTTGTATCAAGCCAGACCTGAAGTGTCTTTACCTCAAGCTCAGTTGGGGGTTGTGACTGCGGGAGCTGCGTCTCCAATGACAGATACGACGGCGGATACAATAGGAACATATTTTACGGGACTTGAGGCAACAGCAAGTCTAGGAACATTAACGGTGACAACATGAGTTTTACATATTCGGGTTTAAAAACAGCTATCCAAAACTACATGGATAACGATGAAACAACGTTTACAAGCACTTTGGACACCTTTATTAAGCTGTCCGAAGAGAAAATTTTAAAAACGGTACAGTTAGATGAGTTTCGTAAAAACGTAACAGGGACAGCCGCTTCTGGGAACGCTTATCTATCCAAACCTAGTGATTACTTAGATCCATTAAGTTTAGCGGTTCTTGATTCAAGTAGTAATTATACCTATTTGTCTTTAAAACAAGTTACTTGGGTAAGAGACTATACTCCAGCCGCCGCTACAACAGGAGCTCCTAAATATTATGCCTCGTTTGATGAAGACACGTTTATTTTGGCTCCTTCACCTAACGGCAATTTAACGTTTGAGCTTCATTATGTATACCGACCTGCTTCATTAACTGCTGCAGGAGATAGCGGGACAACTTGGCTTTCAACAAACGCTGAAGATGCTTTGCTATATGGCGCTTTAGTCGAAGCGGCTATTTTTATGAAAGAAGACCCAAATGATCTTCAATATTTTGAAACTCGTTTTCAAGAAGCTCTTATGAAACTTAAAAACTTTAATGAGGCTCTTGGAACCAGGGATCAATATAGGTACGATAAACTTCGACCTCAACCACAGTAATGTTTGAAGACGACAAGATGCCGTTAACAGGCAAGAAAATTGCTATAGTCGCCATGGGCAGAAGTCAATTGGACTATCATTTGTCCATTAGCCACAGTCAAGAATACGATGAAGTTTGGGCCATAGGCTCAATGTGCGCTGTTGTTAAAGCAGATAGGGCGTTTGTTATGGACCCAGCTACTCGGTTTTTTGATACGTTTGACGCGGGCCCACAAACAAAAGTAATGTGTAGAACGCTTCCTAGGCTAGAAATTCCTGTTTATTCTTGTGTAAAAGATAATCGAGTCCCTGCTATTGAGCTTTATCCTTTAGAAGAGGTTGTAAAAGCAACTGGGTGTGCATATTTTAATAACTCAATAGCTTATGCGATTGCTTTTGCTCTGTATCAAGAGGTGGGGACAATCAACATGTTTGGTGCAGATTTTACCTACAAGACAAATGTTCATTTTGGTGAGATGGGAAGAGCCTGTTGTGAGTTTTGGTTATCAAAATGTATACAGAAAAATATTGATGTGTCCATTGCTCCTTCATCTTCATTATTGGACACTAATGTTTCAATAGAGGAAAAATTATATGGATACCATAGGCTAGAGGATTCCCCTGTGGTATATTTAGAAAAGGGTGAATTGGTTGTTGGATCTCTTTCTGATGTTTTGGAGGAAGAAAAGCCTTCGGGTGTTTCAGGAAGAAAAGACATTGGTCCACCAGAACCAGAGAAATATTGATGGAAACAGACGCATTTACAATCTCCATAGGAAACCTCGGAGTAAAGACAACTCATGGTAGGGGTCATACAGCAGAAGAAGTTGCTGAAATGGCCACTAATAAATTGATTTCGGTGAGCGACACAGCACCAGAACCAATTAAAGCGCAAGCTCATGCTTTTAAAAATAAGTGTCACTTGATAATTACTTATTATATACAAGAGGCTATAAAAAACCATATGTGTACAATAAGTAATCAATTAGAGGCGCAAGGGAATAAAGACCTTGCGGAAATTATTAGGAGACTATAATGGCGATTACGCAAGCAATGTGTACTTCTTTCAAAAGTGAGCTTCTGCAAGCGGTACATAACTTTAAAGCATCTGGAGGAAACTCTTTTAAGCTGGCTTTATATACAAGTTCAGCGACAATGAGTGCTTCTACTACAGCTTATAGTACAAACCAAGAAGCATCGGGAACAAACTATTCTGCGGGAGGATCAGCTTTAACAAACGTTAACCCTACAACATCAGGAACAACTGCGTTTACTGATTTTTCTGATTTGACGTTTGGCACTTGTACAATTACTGCAAGAGGTTGTATGATCTATAATGATACAGCTACTGGTGATCCAGCAGTTGCCGTGTTTGATTTCGGTGGCGACAAAACAAGCACAGCAGGTAGTTTTACCATATCTTTCCCAACCGCAGACGCAAGTAACGCTGTTATTAGAATAGCGTAGAGTTAGCCAATGGCTAATATCACTGGCTGGGGTCGGAGTACCTGGAACTCTGGCACTTGGGGTAATCCAGTACCTGTTGAACTGACTGGTTTAGCGGGAACCGGTGCTGTAAGTTCTTTAACCATTACCTGTGATGCAAATGTTGCAGAAACAGGAGTGGCAGCTACGGGTGCGGTAAGTTCGCTCACAGTTACTGGTGTTGCTAATCTTTCGGTTACAGGACTAGCAGGAACCACTGCTTTAGGGGTTGAAACGGTTAGCGCTGATGCAAATGTTAGCGAAACCGGCCTAGCAGCAACAGGAGCAGTTGGCACAGTTATTGCTAATGGTGTCGCTCTTGTTGGAGTTAGCGGAACAGCCTCGACAGTTTCTCAAGGTGATGAAACTGTTACCGGTGCTGCCAATGTTTATCCAACAGGATTAGCGGGCACCACCTCGTTAGGCACTATAACCCTAACCACTGATAATGTTATATCAGTCACTTTGGGTGCTATGACAAGCAGCCTGGGCGATATAACGGCCACAACGCATGTGACTATTGCAGTTACCGGGCTCGCAGGAACAGGGAACATTAGTCAATTATTGGTTTGGAGTGAAGTTATTCCAGGACAAGACGCTGAATGGGCCGTAATTGATGATTCTCAAACACCAAATTGGTCGGCAATTGATGATGCTCAAGACGCAGATTGGAAGGAAGTGGCATAGATATTGGAAAACAGACTATATACAAGCTATAATCAAAAAAGATTGGAGGAATCTAAATGGCAACTTATGTAAATGATCTAAGAT
>Ga0208030_1000206_pt1 | contig 44297 bp, 38 predicted proteins | sample MalvirDeepMed_M9_FD_184246 | JGI IMG/M metagenome (GOLD analysis project Ga0208030, IMG submission 184246) | Marine viral communities from the Global Malaspina Expedition - Malaspina viral metaG DeepMed_M9 (SPAdes) (version 2) | ecosystem: Environmental > Aquatic > Marine > Oceanic | place...
GAATTTGATTCAGCGCTGCGGTGGGCAGGTGGTGGAAACAGCCACTATCATTGATCTACCTGAGCTGGGTGGTTCTCAGAAAATTCGCGATGCGGGCTATAGCGTATTCGCGGTCTGTTCCTTTAACGAAGACGAGTAACTCCCCATGAGCAGCGAACGCTACCATCAACATTTCACCGTCTCTTGGGACCAAATTCACCGCGACGTGCGCCAACTTTGCCATCTTTTAATCGAACGTGATTTTAAGGGCATTGTTGCGATTACTCGCGGTGGCTTGATTCCGGCGGCGCTGATTGCTCGCGAACTGAATATCCGTTTGATTGATACCGTGTGCATCAAAAGTTACGACCATATGGATCAAGGTGGTCTGGATATTATGAAAGGGGTGGATCACGACGGTGACGGCTGGCTGCTGGTTGATGACCTCGTCGATACGGGAAAAACGGCACGCGCCGTACGCGAAATGCTCCCAAAAGCGCACTTTGTCACGATTTACGCTAAGCCAGAGGGTCGCCCTTTGGTGGATCAATACCTGACCGAAGTGGCTCAGCAGTGCTGGATTCAGTTCCCTTGGGATATGGGCATTGCCTACGTAGAGCCTCTCGCTGACCAAATGAAGAAGTAATATGGCTAACCCGCTACCCGAAGACTGGAGCCAGTGGCTGGGGCAGGATTTTCAGGCTGACTATATGTCCGCCCTGAAAGCATTTTTGGCCGCAGAGAAAGCGGCTAAGAAAGTGATCTACCCTCACTCCTCAAACTGGTTTCGCGCCTTTGAATTAACGCCGCTCTCCTCGGTGAAAGTGGTAATTCTAGGGCAGGATCCTTACCACGGGCCTAATCAGGCCCATGGGCTCTGTTTTTCGGTACAGCCGGGCGTGCAAGTGCCGCCGTCGCTGGTCAATATCTACAAAGAGTTGGCAAGCGATGTCGGTTTTACCCCAGTGCGTCATGGCTTTTTAGAGTCGTGGGCGAAGCAGGGGGTGCTGCTGCTGAACACAGCGCTTACCGTTGAACAGGGCAACGCCGCGTCGCATCGGGGAAAAGGTTGGGAGCATTTTACTGACCGAGCGATTGAAACCGTGAGTCAGCATGCAGAGTCCTGCGTTTTTTTGCTGTGGGGTAGCCATGCTCGCCAGAAAAAAGCGCTCATCGATACCTCTCGCCATTTGGTACTTGAGTCACCACACCCGTCGCCCCTGTCGGCGCACCGTGGTTTCTTTGGTAATCACCACTTTTCGCGGGCGAATCAATTCTTGCAGGAGCAAGGGCGGACGCCAATTGAGTGGCAATTGCCCGAAACCCCTTAACCTGATGGTCAGTTGCGGGTAGAATGGCGCGCAATTTTGTAAGCATGTCGATGCGACCTAGGTCGCTATCCTGAATCCCCTGCAGTGAGGAAGCCCCATGAGTGTCTACGCCATTAACCATCCGCTTGTTCAACATAAGCTGGGATTGATGCGCGAAGCTGATTTGAGCACTAAGAGCTTTCGTGAACTGGCAGGTGAAGTGGCTAAGCTTTTGACCTATGAAGCAACCAAAGGTCTGGAGCTGGAAGACCATGAGATTCAGGGCTGGAACGGCGAGCCCATTGCGACCCGTCGTTTGAAAGGTAAGAAAGTCACTATCGTGCCGATCCTGCGTGCCGGGCTAGGCATGTTGGAGGGCGTAACGGATTTAATCCCTAGCGCACGGGTAAGCGTTGTTGGCCTTTACCGGGATGAAGAGACGCTTCAACCGGTACCTTACTTCGCTAAATTCGCCAACGACATCGAAGAGCGCATGGCGATTGTGATTGATCCGATGCTGGCGACTGGTGGTTCGATGGTGGCCACGTTGGATATGCTGCGTGAGCGTGGCTGTGAACATATGAAAGTGATTGTCTTAGTTGCTGCCCCTGAAGGGATTAAACGGGTGCAAGATGCTTATCCTGATGTAGAGATTTACACGGCGTCGGTGGATGACCGACTCGATGAGAATGGCTACATCGTCCCCGGCTTGGGAGATGCCGGCGATAAGATTTTCGGAACGCGTTAAGCGCTCCGCCTCAAAAGGCCCCTTACGCTTCGCGTTGGGGGCATTTTTTTGCCTCCGTTACTAATAACCGACCCCCAGGAGTGGTGTGATGACAAACAGTGCTGGTCAAGAGTCGTGGCCTAAAATGCTGCTTACCGGCGCGCAAATGCTGTTCGTGGCCTTTGGTGCGCTTGTGTTGGTTCCGCTATTAACCGGGCTAGACCCCAGCGTGGCACTCTTTACCGCCGGGATTGGCACGTTGGTGTTTCATGGCGTGACCAAACAAACGGTGCCGGTGTTTCTAGCTTCTTCCTTTGCATTTATTGCTCCTATTCAAGGCTCAATCGCCAGTTTTGGTGTTTCTGCCACGCTGGGCGGCCTGATGGCCGCGGGCCTTGTCTATGTTGCCATTTCCCAGGCGGTGCGCTTGAAGGGCACCGCCTGGTTGCATCGTTTGCTACCTGCTGTCGTGGTGGGCCCAGTGATTATGGTGATCGGTTTAGCGCTAGCGCCAGTCGCGGTCAGTATGGCAACCGGTGAAACCAGCGATAATATTAGCTATGGGCAAGCTATTTTTCTCTCCATGGCCAGTCTGTTAGTAACCTTATTGCTCGCGGTGTTTGGCCGTGGGCTGCTGCGTTTAGTGCCGATTATGGGCGGCATTGCAACGGGGTATGCGTTGGCGCTGATTATGGGGGTGGTTGATTTTACTCCGGTGCGTGAAGCGGCTTGGCTCTCTATTCCCAACTTTACCGCGCCGAGTTTTCACTGGGCGGCCATCCTGTTTATGATTCCAGTGGCCATCGCTCCCGCCGTTGAGCATATTGGCGATATGGTGGCGATTGGCTCGGTGACACGTAAAAACTATCTTGAAAAACCTGGCTTGCACCGCACGTTACTGGGCGATGGCTTGGCAACGACGGCAGCAGCCCTGTTCGGTGGGCCGCCTAACACGACCTATTCAGAAGTTACCGGTGCTGTGACGCTAACCAAGGCATTCAATCCAAAATATATGATTGTGGCTGCTGTTATTGCCATCATCCTTGCCTTTGTTGGCAAATTGGGGGCGCTGCTGCAGACAATTCCCGGGCCGGTCATGGGGGGGATTATGACGCTGCTATTCGGCTCTATTGCCGTAGTGGGGATGAATACCCTGGTGCGCGCAGGTCAGTCGCTTACGGCGGCGCGTAACCTAGTGGTGGTGTCACTTATTTTGGTGTTTGGTATCGGTGGTATGCAGTTTGGTGGCGGGCAATTCACTTTGCAGGGCGTTAGCTTAGCCGCTTTGGTAGGCATTGCGTTAAACTGGTTATTGCCCGCAGAAAAAGAGGATGAGTAACCCGTGGCGCGAATGGTGACTTATGAGTGATGCCCTACGATGCTCGTTTCCCGTATTAGGGGTGGCAGCCTGGAGTGGGACCGGTAAAACCACGCTGCTAGAGCAGCTGTTACCTCTACTGCGCGAAAAGGACCTTTCGGTAGCGGTGATTAAACATGCCCACCACCAGTTTGATGTGGATCAGCCGGGTAAAGACAGCTACAAGCTGCGTAGCGCCGGGGCCACTCCTATGCTGATTGCATCGCGCCAACGTTTTGCACTGATGCAGGAGACGCCAGGGCAGGAGGAGCCTAATTTAGCCTATTTGCTTACCCTAATGGCGCCGCATCACCCTGATCTGGTGATTGTGGAAGGCTTCAAAGCATGGCCTATTCCCAAGCTGGTGCTTTACCGAGACGGAATAGGCGATCCGGCTATTTTATGCGATGAGTGGGTGCAGGCGGCTGCGCTTACTGCTGAGCCGCCGGTGGCTCTTAGGCCATCGGTGGCCCGCTTGGATTTAAATAATTGTGAAGAGATTGCTCGCTGGGTAAGTGAGTGGGCCGACCAACAACGCCGCACTCTGGCTTGATGATGAAAAGGTGACACCATGCAGTTAACCCACCTGAACGCGCACGGCGAAGCGAATATGGTTGATGTCGGCGATAAGCGCGAGACCCGTCGTGAGGCTGTTGCCTCTGGGCGAATCGTGATGCAGCCCAATACTCTGCAGCTATTAAGCGATGGGGCGCTGCCCAAAGGGGATGTACTCGCAACAGCGCGTATTGCGGGTATTCAAGCAGCGAAGCGAACTCATGAACTGATTCCGCTCTGCCACTCGCTGGCGCTCTCCAAAGTAGCGGTGGATTTCGATATTGACCATGCAAATGGCTGGGTGAATGTATCGGCCATGTGTCGCTTGAACGGGCGCACGGGCGTCGAGATGGAAGCGTTGACGGCCGTTTCGGTTGCTTGCCTGACGCTTTACGATATGTGTAAAGCCGTTGATAAAGAGATGCGCATTGAAGCTGTGCAGCTCGACAGCAAGCGAGGCGGATTGCGTGGTGACTATCAGCGGGAGCGTGAGATGGTCACGCCTATTGTCACCGGTGAAGGCGCAGTGGGAGAGGTAAGCTTAGGTGAGCGCTGTGCCTCGCCCTGTGTGCGCGTCAAGTTTTTGGCAGAGCTGCGTGAGCGGGTCGGTGAGAGTGATCTGGCCATTGGGCTTGATAAGCTGCCAAGTCGCGATGTGGCCGGGCTAAAAGCTGCGCTTAGTGCCCAGGATGCACGCTTTTCCGTGCTGGCTGATCAGCGCACTCTATGTGCCATTAACCAAGTGATGGCAAATGATAGCGCTCGTATCACTGATGATGACGAAGTGGCCTTTTTTCCACCGGTAACGGGAGGCTAAGCCGTGTCTGTTAGCGAGCCGACATTGCCAGACATCGCGGTAGAAGTGCAGTCCGCTCCGTTTTCAATGGCGTACGGCTATGAGAGCGCGCTGCGCCAGCGCACCGACATTGGTGCGATTGTGACGTTCACCGGGTTAGTGCGAGATTTTAACGAGACGCCCGACGTAACGGGGTTAACCCTTGAGCACTATCCAGGAATGACTGAGCGCACCTTAACGCAAATTGCTGAGCAAGCCTGGCAGCGCTGGGCGCTGCAGGCGGTGCGTGTTATTCATCGGGTGGGCGACTTATCCCCGGGCGACCCTATCGTTAGAGTGCTGGTGGCAAGCGCGCACCGCCGCGATGCGTTTGAGGCCTGCGATTTCATTATGGATTATTTAAAAACCCAGGCGCCGTTTTGGAAGAAAGAGCACTCCAAGCAGGGGGCGTACTGGGTTAAAGAGCGCCACACCGATCAGCAGGATGCTGAACGCTGGTAACACCTGTGTTTAAGGCTCGTCGTTTAACTCTTCGATGGTCGGCATTTCAGCGGCCATGATCTGCAGGTGCACGTCTGGCATATGTTGCAAGTGGTTAGCCAGCCAGTGCACCAGCCTTGGCTGCAGCGCATGGCGCAAATCAGCCAAGGTGTCTGCCTCAATCTCTTCTAGCTGCTCATCCAGCCACTCGCTGAAGCTATCTTCATCCATAGGGCTTGCGCCGTTGGCGTCAAGCATCAGACGACCAATACGACACCATCCCGTTTCTGTTGCTGCTACCGGTAGCGCTAGAAACAGACTGCCACGACGGGTAGTGGGATGGCTGCTCTCAAGGCCTGGGTGAGGCACGACGCTATTTTGGTTAACAATGCAAGGCGGCTGTGGGTAGCGCGTTTCGCAGCGCAGCCCTTGGTGGTCAAGCACAATCATATCGCCATTCACCGGTGCTAACGGCGCTCTGATACCTAGCTCCTCAGCAAGCGCTTGGTGCGCCTCCTGATGGCGCGCTTCACCATGTACCGGCAGTAGCATTTTGGGCCTCACCCACTGGTAGAGCTTTTTCAGCTCTTCCTGAGCGGGGTGGCCGGTTGCATGAAGCTCGGGGTGGTTCATTTCGTCGAACAGCGTGACACCGAGTTGCAGTAAACGTTTTTTAAGCTGCTCGATAGGGCGCTCATTGCCTGGAATTGTTTTGGCGGAAAAAATCACGCTATCGCCGGGTTCCAAGTCCACAAAGGGGTGTCGACGCTGCGCTAAACGCTGCAAGGCAGCGCGAGGCTCGCCTTGGCTACCGGTGGCAATAATCACGACCTCCTCCGGTGGTAGATAGCCCAAATCATGGGGTGGCACCAGGGGGGGGAAGTTATCCAGATAACCAAGGCCTCTAGCAACACTGACCATGCGCTCCATTGAGCGGCCCATCAAACTAACGCGACGGCCACACGCTTGGGCCGCTAAGCCAATGGCCAGTACGCGCGCTAGGTTGCTAGCAAAACAGGACACTACCACGCGGCCTTTACACGCTTTCAATGTGGTGGAAAGCGCCTTGGCAACATCCCCCTCGCTGCCCGACTGCCCTGGCATTGGCGCATTGGTCGAGTCACCTACCAGAAGATCCACCGGCGCCAGTGCTCTAAACTGGGCAGCGTTCACGGGGGCGCCAATCAGTGGGTTGGGGTCGAGTTTCCAGTCGCCGGTGTGCAGTATGCGGTAATCACCCGCCTGCATCATGATGGAGCAGCTTTCGGGGATGGAGTGGGTAACACTCAAGTAGCGTAGTGTAAATGGCCCGCTCTCCACCGCATCGCCTGGTTCGATCACTTCAATGGAGGCGCTGCTGAGGTGGTGTTCGGCGAATTTGTAACGCAATAGCCCTGCCGCGAGAGGAGTGGCAAAGATAGGGCAACCCCATTTGGGCCATAGCCACGCCACCGCACCAATATGATCTTCATGACCATGGGTGATAAACAGCGCCTTAGGTGTGATCTTCAGTGCCTCTAGGGTATCGGTATTAGGTACTTGCAGCGGCGAGTTGGGCAGGTCTTGGCGAATCATCATGCCGCAATCTACGGCGATCCACTGGTCGTCGTATCCATACAGCGTAAGATTCATTCCAATTTCACCACATCCACCTAGCGGGAGTAGGCGCAGGGGCGGGCGACGACGGGGACGAAGTTGAACGCGGGATGGATGCATCAGTTATGAAAAGCCTAGAAAGTAATTCCTTAACTATACGGGAAGCGGGGGGCGGGTAACAATCATCGCGGCACCTGACCACGGTGCTTCCTCATCGTGCTTACGGTACACTACCGCCGCTAATGTGGTTTACCTGCTGGTAGGCAGGTGCTTGGCGAGCGTGCCGTTAAATACGTTAAGAGTGTTTGTTATGTCTCATTACTATCGTTTAGTTGTTTCCTGCCCAGATCAAGTGGGCATCGTGGCGCGTGTCTCAAGTTTCATTGCTCAACAAGGTGGCTCAATTACCGAAGCCAGCCAGCACTCTGACTTAGAGACTGGCCGCTTTTTTATGCGTTACGAGATTCTGGCGGATTCTCTGGGTATGTCGGCGGAAGCACTGCGCACGTCGTTTGAGCCGGTGGCGGCTGAGTTTGATATGCAGTGGTCGCTGGTGGATACCCAAAAGCGCCGCCGTGTGGTGTTGATGGTGTCTCGGGAATCCCACTGCTTGGTGGACCTTCTCTACCGCTGGCAGGCAGGTGAGTTGGATTGCGATATTGTCGGCGTTATCTCTAATCACGATGATATGCGCTCGCTGACTGAATGGTATGGCATCCCTTATCATCATGTACCAGTTGACCCGGCTAATAAACAAACGGCTTTTGAACAGGTGCAGGAGCAGATTGATGCTGCCCGCGCTGACTGCATAGTGCTGGCACGCTATATGCAAATTCTGCCGCCTTCGCTTTGCGAACGGTATGCAGGACGCGTGATTAACATTCATCACAGCTTCTTGCCTTCCTTTGCGGGTGCCAAGCCGTATCATCAAGCCTATGAGCGGGGCGTGAAACTGATTGGGGCAACTTGCCACTATGTGACAGAAGAGCTGGATGCAGGCCCCATAATTGAGCAGGACATTCACCGGGTCAGCCACTGTCACACGCCTACTGATTTGGTACGTTTTGGTCGCGATGTGGAAAAAGCGGTATTGGCGCGGGGGCTGCGTTGGCACCTAGAAGATCGCGTGCTAATTCACGGCAACAAAACGGTCGTTTTTAGCTAATCGGCAGAAGGGGGCGCTATGTCGTTTGCACAAAGCGTATTGGCACCGTGGGCACTCGTGATGACGTGGCTTTTATCGTTGGGTGTCATCGTCTGGTGCTTATGCCTGCGCCCCTGGCGGCCACTACTTGAGGATACAGCGCTTCAGCACCGCTGGATGGCAGCTACGTTGGCCGTCATGTTGATGTGGCAATTGCGTGCGCAAGCGGTGGACTGGTTAACGCTTCACTTGGTGTTTACGGTGCTGATGACGCTAGTCTTTAAAATGCCGCTGGCGTTGATCAGCAATGTGATGGTTAATGTCGCCATGGTGGCTATTGGCAGAAACGATTGGTCGCTAATGGGGGCAAATGTGCTGGTGACAGGTATTGTGCCTGCGACCGTGACCGGTTTTGTATGGCGAATCGTTGACCGTCGGTTGCCTGATAATTTGATGGTGTTTTTATTTGCTTGTGGCTTTTTTGGAACGGCCTTGGCGACCTTAGGGGGAGGGCTATCTGCTGTTGCGCTGATTATCGTAGCGGGCACTGATCCCGAGGCCGTCTATCTCGCCCAAGAGTATGCCCGCTTTTTACCGTTACTGATGCCGTCAGAGGCATTTATAACCGGTATGCTGCTGAGTATTTTACTAGTGTACCACCCAAGCTGGGTGGCCACCTTTAATGACCACCGCTATATCGACTTGCAGTAGCCTGCCTTACAGGTTGGGCAACTAGCCAAGCGCTTGCCCATTACCACCGCGAATAACACCAACACCCACGCCTTCAATATCAAGCTGCTGAGTGCGTAGGTCGATCTCAATTGGTGCGAAATCTGCGTTCTCGGCAATCAGTGTTACTTGATGCCCTTGGCGTTTAAAACGCTTGACCGTTACTTCGTCTTCTAATCGTGCCACGACAATTTGCCCATCGCGAACGCGGTCAGTGCGATGCACGGCCAGAAGGTCGCCTTCAAGAATGCCTACATCTTTCATGGATAGGCCGCGCACCCGTAGCAGGTAATCTGCTTTAGGCGTGAAGTACTCAGCGGGCAGCGGGCAGTAACGGTCAATATGTTCAGCCGCAAGGATAGGGCTGCCAGCGGCGACCTCACCAATCACAGGAAGCCCATTGGGCAGCGGCTCATTAGTAGCAGGTGCTGCAGCCGCTGGCGTTTCAGTAAGCTCCTGCGGCTCCTGGTTAGGTAAGCGGATGCCTCGTGATGTATTGCGAATTATACGAATAGCGCCTTTGCGCTCGAGCGCACGCAAATGCTCTTCTGCTGCGTTAGGCGAGCGGAATCCCAGCGCTTTGGCAATTTCGGCGCGGGTAGGGGGGTAGCCAAGCTCACCCATGGTCTTAACAATAAAATCAAATACGTGCTGCTGACGTGCTGTGAGTGGACGCGACATACCAAACTCCAAAACAGTGAAAAGACAGTAGCTACATGTCGGCTTAATCAGTATGTGTTTAAGTATACAGTATGTTGCTCTGTCCAGTACATGACGAGTTACACCCAACCGAGACAGTCGTTAAGTGTTTAGTTAACGCTTACTACCCTTTGGATAAGAGATTGAGCCAGCAGGGGTTATGACATAGTATTCAGCTATGTTTAAAACACCTGTTTTTTGGAGGGCGCTATGGCCCAATCGGATACGGTAACGCGTATTTTAGATACTGCAGAGGTACTGTTTGCAGAGCGAGGCTTTGCCGAGACGTCGCTGCGTAATATCACCAGCAAGGCCCGGGTTAATTTGGCGGCCGTGAACTACCACTTTGGTTCCAAAAAAGCGCTAATTCAAGCGGTGTTTTCCCGCTATCTCGATCCATTTTCAGAGCGTTTTCACACCGCACTGGACGAGCTAGAAGCTCACTATCAAGGCCAGCCTATTCCTCTAGAAGTGCTGTTAGAGACCATGGCCACTACGGTACTGGCAGTGCCCGCCGAACGTAATAGCCTGAAGGTATTTATGCGGCTACTAGGGTTAGCCTACAGTCAGGCGCAAGGGCATCTGCGTCGCTATATTCAGCAGCAGTATGGCGATGTATTTACCCGTTTTACCGAGCTGGTGCGTAAAGCCACGCCTGAGCTGCCGGACGCCGAGCGCTTTTGGCGGCTACACTTTATGCTAGGCACAGTGATATTTACGCTCTCAGGACTGGATGCCCTGCGTGATATTGCTGCAAAGGATTATCAAGAGCAGGTGACGGTGCGTGACCTTGTGCGGCGGCTACGTCCAGTCGTTGTTGCTGCGATGAACGCGCCGCTACCGGCTGCGGTTGAAGAGGGAAACCATGGCAACGCCCAGGCTAGCTGAATTACCGCCTTCCCAATCGGGTTGGGTGGAGATTGACACCCAGCGGCAGCGGTTGCGCTGGTGGCAGGGAAAGGAAGTGAACTATGAGTGCGCGATCTCCACTGGGGTTGCTGGCGTAGGGCAGCAAGAGGGTAGTGGCCAAACACCGCTGGGCTGGCACTATGTCCGTGCGTCTATCGGCAAGGGCTTGCCTGATAATGCGGTATTTCGTGGTCGCCGATGGACTGGCGAAGTATTTTCGCCTGAATTGGCGACCAATTACCCTGAGCGAGACTGGATTCTAACGCGCATTATGTGGCTCTGCGGGCTGGAGCGCGGCGTTAACCGCGGCGCTGACGTGGACTCCCAGCGGCGCTACATTTATTTGCACGGCACGCCTGAAGACCAACCGATGGGTGTGGCTGCCTCTCACGGCTGCATCCGCCTGCGAAATCACGATTTACACTACCTGTTTGTACACGCCCAACCCGGTACGCCGGTTTGGTTGCATTAAGCCCACTTCCGGGCGTCCTGCCAGAATTTTGACACGCTAAGCGGTTAGTCTAAAATGGCGCCCTTTTTGCCGGATCCTCCCCATGACGCAACCCATTGGCCCGGTCATGCTTGACCTAGAAGGGCCACAGTTATCCAACGCTGAAAAGACATTGCTAAAAGACCCTGCGGTGGGCGGCGTTATCCTGTTCGCCCGTAATGTCGAAGATGCGTACCAAGTGCGGCAGCTCTGCAGCAGTATTCGTCGTGTGCGTGGTGATCTACTGCTAGGTATTGACCAAGAGGGCGGTCGAGTCCAGCGGATCAAAAAAGGGGTGACCAAGCTGCCCGCCATGGCGCGAATTGGCGATCTGTATGCCAGCGACCCAGTAGCAGGGCTCACCTTAGCCAAAGACACAGGCTGGCTGCTGGGGATGGAAATGGCCGCCTGTGGGTTGGATATGAGTTTTGCGCCAGTGTTGGATGTTGAGAGCGGTATCTCCAGCGTCATTGGCGACCGTAGTTTCAGCAGCGATCCAGAGCATGTCGCCCAACTAGGGCGCGCCTTTATCGAAGGCTTGCATGAAGCTGGCATGGCGGCAGTTGGTAAGCATTTTCCTGGCCATGGCGGAGTGGCGGCGGATTCCCATATTGCGCTGCCAGTGGATGAGCGACCCCTGGCCGAGCTGAAAGCCCGAGACCTCGTGCCGTTTCGCGAGTTAGCGGGTGTGTTGAACGGTGTCATGCCTGCCCACGTGACTTATTCAGCGTTTGATACTCGCCCTGCAGGGTTCTCACCCAACTGGTTAGGCATGCTGCGTGAATCATTGGGGTTCAAAGGGTGTATTTTTTCCGATGATTTAAGCATGACGGGGGCGCATGAGGCAGGCGGCCCGGCTGAGCGTGCCAAAGCGGCGCTGGCCGCTGGCTGCGATATGTTGCTGATCTGCAATGACCGAGCGGCAGCCATTGAGGTACTAGGGGCCTGCCAAGGGGTGGTGAATAAACGGCCTGCCAAGCTGCGTTACGGCCGTGCTAGGCCTGAACTGGATGCACTGGCTGCACTCGGCCGTTGGCGCCGCACGCATGCCAAGCTCGAAGCGCTAGCGAATTAATTCCATTTTTATACCGTTTTCTTATTAGATGTTTTTGGAGAAGTAGCATGTCCAAGTTGGATAAAGAAGCGCTTGAATCGTTAGATTCTATGCGTGAGTTGATGGATAACGCCGACTGCCTGATTTCACAAGAGCAGGTTGAGCGAGCGTTGGATCGCATGGCGGAAGAGATCACGCGAGACTTGGGCGACAAGCTACCGGTGTTTTACTGCGTTATGAATGGCGGGCTCATTACCACGGGGCATCTGCTGACGCGTCTTGGTTTTCCGCTGGAAGTGGACTATTTACATGCGACCCGTTACCGCAACGAGCTGCGCGGCGGTGAGCTTTTCTGGCGCGTATCGCCTGAAATTCCCATGGCGGGCCGACATGTAGTGATTGTTGACGACATCCTCGATGAAGGCGCAACCCTAGCGGCCATTCTGGAATACTGCAAAGAAGCCCAGGCGGCCAGTGTGACTACCGCAGTGTTGGTCGACAAGCAGCACGACCGCAAAGCCGTTCCGGGATTAAAAGCAGATTACTGCAGCCTAGAAGTGGCCGACCGTTACGTGTTTGGTTTTGGTATGGACTACAAAGGCTACTGGCGTAATGCCCCTGGAATTTTTGCTCCCAAGGGCATGTAAGCTAGCGCAATCCTAGCGGGGTGAGAACCGCCTCGCTAGGCCGGTTTCCGCAATCATGCGCGTAGAGATCTCTTCTATTGAAAATCGCGTCGTATCAATAAACGGAATATGCATTGCCCGGTACAGCGATTCTGCCTGCTCTACTTCTTGTAAGCACTGATCCATCGAGCTATAGCGGCTATTGGGGCGGCGTTCATTACGAATGGCCGAGAGTCGGCGTGCATCAATGGTAAGGCCAAACAGCTTGTGCCGATGAGGTGCCAGCGCTTTGGGTAGCTTCAAGCTGCCATCTTCATCCAGGTCATCTTCGGTGAGCGGATAGTTCGCGGCGCGAATGCCGAACTGCAGCGCCAAGTAGAGTGAGGTCGGCGTTTTACCACAGCGGGAAACCCCCACTAGAATAATATCGGCTTTGTCGTATTGGTGGGTGCGTGCTCCATCGTCGTTATCGAGTGCAAAGTGAACCGAGTGGATGCGATCCATATATACGTCGTCGCTACCGATGGAGTGTGTTCTGCCGACGCTGTAGGAAGAGTGCGTTTCCAGCTCCTGCTCAAGGGGCTCTAGAAACGTCGAAAAAATATCGACCTTAAACCCCGACGCTTGGCGGATAACGTTACGAATCTGTTGATCCACAATCGTATCAATGATGATCGGTCTACAGCCATCGCGTACGGCGGTCGATTCGATAATCTGTGCCAGTGCCTGTGCTTTTTCAACCGTATCAATATACGGTTTAGTCAGCATATTGATCTCCACATCACTGAACTGCGCTAAGAGACTGCGCCCTAAGCTTTCTGCGGTGATGCCGGTGCCATCCGAAATAAAGAAAGCTGTTCGTTTCATAACCTGATCCGCCAGTCTGCTATGTTCATGGATAAGCTATTGTGTGCTGTGCAAACGACGAGCACAACGCCTAGTCGATACTACATAAAACGCTAATTTCGTGTATTTGTTGTAAAAATCCTCCACTCCCTTCGCTGTTAGACCAATGGCGAATACGCTGCCGCAGTGCTAGGGTGACAACGTCTATTAGTGTCGTCCCAACGGGTCGTAACGAAGTCTAAAAGCGAGGGGGTTGCGTGGAAGAGTACATTCTGTGGTTCGATCAGCTAGGTATGGCAGACGTCGAACGCGTGGGTGGTAAAAACGCTTCGCTTGGCGAAATGATTTCCAATTTATCGGGTGTAGGCGTCACGGTGCCAGGCGGCTTCGCGACCACTGCTCACGCGTACCGCGAGTTTCTCTCTCACGAAGGTCTGAACGACCGCATTAACGACAAGCTTGCTCGTTTAGATGTCGATGATGTCAAAGCACTGGCTGAGGCAGGAAAAACGATTCGCCAGTGGATCATTGATACACCGCTGCCGCCTGGCTTTGAAGCCGCGCTTCGCGATGCCTACGAACAGCTCCAAACGCAACATCCAAGCCTCAAAGTAGCCGTGCGCAGCTCCGCCACGGCGGAAGACCTTCCCGATGCCTCCTTCGCTGGGCAGCAGGAAACCTTCTTGAACATTGAAGGTTTTGCCAATATCAAACATGCGGTGCATGAAGTGTTTGCCTCGCTGTTTAACGATCGCGCCATCTCCTACCGTGTGCATCGTGGCTACGCCCACGAGAATGTTGCGCTGTCAGCGGGCGTTCAAAAGATGGTGCGCTCTGAAACCGGCGCATCAGGCGTTATGTTTACCCTGGATACCGAATCTGGCTACCGTGATGCCGTTTTTGTCACGGCCTCTTGGGGGCTGGGCGAAACCGTGGTGCAGGGAGCCGTCAATCCTGACGAGTTCTATGTTCACAAGCCCACCCTGGCTGCTGGCCGCCCGGCCGTTCTGCGCCGCACGTTAGGGTCCAAGTTGATCAAGATGGTTTACGGCCAAGATGCCAGCGCCGGTAAATCTGTTGAAACCGTTGACGTGCCTTTCAAAGACCGTGGCCGCTTCTGCATCAACGATGAGCAGGTGATGGATCTTGCTCGTCAAGCAGTGACCATTGAGCAACACTACCAGCGCCCGATGGATATTGAGTGGGCATTGGATGGCGATGACGGCAAGCTCTATATCGTTCAAGCGCGTCCTGAAACCGTCGTGTCACAGCAGGAGGGCGGTAAGCTTGAGCGCTTCCAACTGCGTGAGAAAGGGCGCACGCTGATTACTGGCCGTGCCATTGGCCAGCGTATCGGCAGCGGGGCAGTTAAGATTGTCCTCAGCCCAGACGAGATGGACAAAATTCAAGAAGGCGACATCTTGGTCACCGACATGACGGACCCAGATTGGGAGCCCATCATGAAGCGCGCCTCGGCAATCGTGACTAACCGTGGTGGGCGTACCTGCCACGCGGCGATTATTGCCCGGGAATTGGGCATTCCTGCGGTGGTTGGCTGTGGCGATGCGACCACGCAGCTACAAGAAGGCATTGACGTTACGGTTTCGTGTGCGGAAGGGGATACCGGCCACGTTTATGAAGGGTTGCTGGCTTTTGACTGCAACGTGTCCAGCGTTGATTCCATGCCGGAGATTCCGTTTAAAATTATGATGAACGTGGGCAACCCGGATCGCGCTTTCGGTTTCGCTAGTTTGCCCCATGCAGGCGTTGGCTTGGCGCGTCTTGAATTCATCATCAATCGCATGATTGGTGTGCACCCGAAAGCGCTGCTTGAGTACGATACGCTGCCTGCGGATCTTCAGCAGGTGATCGATCTACGTACTGCTGGTTACGCCGACCCGGTGAGCTTTTACGTCGATAAATTAGTTGAAGGGATCTCTACGCTAGCGGCAGCTTTCCATCCACAGCGTGTGATTGTCCGTCTATCGGATTTCAAATCCAACGAGTATGAAAACCTGATAGGCGGTAAGCTCTACGAGCCCGGTGAAGAGAACCCTATGCTGGGTTTCCGTGGGGCTTCTCGCTATATCTCCGAGGCATTTCGTCCTTGTTTCGAGCTCGAATGTCGCGCGCTGAAACGTGTGCGTGACGACATGGGGCTGACCAACGTCGAAATCATGGTGCCGTTTGTGCGCACCACGGATGAAGCGCGTGAAGTGGTCGATCTGCTAGCGGCTAACGGTTTGCAGCGTGGCGGTGATGAGCACCCTGATGGTTTGAAGGTCATCATGATGTGTGAATTGCCTGCCAACGCGCTATTGGCGGACGAGTTCCTCGAGTATTTCGATGGCTTCTCCATTGGCTCGAATGACCTTACCCAGTTAACGCTGGGTTTGGATCGAGACTCGGGCATCGTCGCGCACTTGTTTGACGAACGTAACCCCGCGGTGAAAAAGCTGCTGGCCATGGCTATTAAGGCCTGTAAAGAGAAAGGTAAGTACGTGGGGATCTGCGGCCAAGGCCCTTCGGACCACCCGGATCTTGCCAAGTGGTTGATGGAGCAGGGCATTGACTCCGTGTCACTCAACCCCGATGCAGTGCTGGAAACGTGGTTCATGTTGGCGGGGGAAACTATTGCTTAGCCTCCTTCAGCTTGATTAGCGTGCTTGCTATTTTGCGCCTGGCCATTGTGCCGGGCGCAGTCGTTTTATAGGCTACGCTATTGCTTGAGCGCTCAAAAGGCGGTTACGCCTTGGTGATTCACGTCTGAGACACGGTTTAAGGAGAAAGGTTATGCTGCCAAAAAGGGCACTCTCACTCACTGGTTTACTGCTGGCGCCAATGGTGAGTTGGGGGTTTAGTTACGAAACACCCTCCATTACACCGGAAGTAGGGTCAGGCTTTGAGGAGAAGCCGGGATGGGCGGCAGACTCCTTCGCGGTGGCGGCGGCTAACCCGCTGGCTACCGACGCGGGCTATCAGGTGCTCAAGGCCGGGGGGAATGCCATTGATGCGGCGGTAGCCGTACAAATGGTATTAACTCTGGTGGAGCCGCAATCCAGTGGGATTGGCGGCGGCGCATTTTTGATGCACTTTGATGGTGCTGATGTACAGGCTTATGATGGCCGTGAAACGGCGCCTGCCGCCGTAACCGGCGAGCTGTTTATGGAAGATGGCGAGCCGCTGCCTTTTATGGAAGCGGTCGCCAGCGGGTTATCGGTGGGCGTGCCCGGTACCTTGCGTATGTTGGAACAGGCCCATGCTGAGCACGGCCAGTTGGCTTGGCAAGAACTCTTTACCCCCGCGATTACACTGGCGGAAGAGGGGTTCGCGGTGAGCCAGCGGCTGCACACCAGCCTGGCTAATGACGAATATCTGCGCGAAAACGACCTGGCTCAAGCGTTTTATTACTCCGCCGATGGAGAGCCCCTGGAAGTGGGCACCACACTAAAAAATCCTGCCTTAGCCGCTATTTTGCGTCGCATTGCAGAAGAGGGCAGCGCTGCCTTTTATGAAGGTGAGGTCGCGGAGGATCTCGTTGAGCAGGTGCAGTCGCATCCGGTTCGACCCGGTAAGATCTCGCTTGATGACATCAGTGGTTACCAATCTCTTGAGCGTGAGCCGCTATGCACCCCCTGGCAGCAGTGGGAAGTGTGCGGGTTTCCTCCTCCCTCTTCTGGCCATCTAACGATTATGCAAATTCTCGGTATGTTGGACCAGCAACCGCTGTTGGAGGCGCCGCTGGAAAATGGCGTGACCAGTAGTGGCTGGCTGCATCAATTTCTAGAAGCCTCGCGGCTGGCGTTTGCTGACCGGGGCCGCTACATCGCTGACCCTGACTTTGTCGAGGCACCGGGCGGTGACTGGTCGCTCATGCTAGCGCCTGATTACCTTGGTAAACGCAGCGAGCTAATCGGTGAAGAGAGCATGGGTGAGAACGCCGAGCCGGGCAATCCAGGTGAATTGGCTGTTAGCTTTGCCAGCCAGCCCGAGCAACCTGAGTATGGCACCAGCCATATCAGCATTGTGGATGCCGATGGCAATGCGATTGCGATGACGACCACCATTGAGCAAGCCTTTGGTTCACGTATTCTGGCAGATGGCGGCACTGACCTGCCTGGCGGCTATTTATTGAATAACGAGCTGACGGATTTCTCTTTGACTCCTGAGGTGGACGGGCAGCCGGTGGCTAACCGAGTGGAGCCTGGTAAGCGGCCACGCTCTAGTATGAGCCCCACCTTGGTATTTGATCAGGAAACCGGTGCGCTGGTGGCGAGTCTCGGCTCCCCTGGTGGCGCTGCGATCATCCACTATACTGCTCGAACACTGGCAGCAATGCGCGATTGGGGGTTGAACGCTCAGGAAGCGCTGAGTCTTCCCCATGCGATTACGTTGGGTGGTGATGTTTACTTAGAGGAGGGTCGCTTCCCTGAAGAGATCATCGAATCGCTGCGTGAGCGGGGTCATAACGTGAGCGAACGTGAGCTCACGAGCGGCCTTCAGGCGATTCGGCGATTGGAGGATGGCACACTGTTTGGTGGTGCCGACCCGCGTCGGGAAGGCGTCGTGATGGGTGAGTAAACGACGCCCCGACTGTTACTGACGTAACCAGTTGCGTAGCTTGACCAGCATAAGACCGCCGTCGCTTAGCGCACGGCGGTCTTCTGTTAAGGCGTGCAAGCGATCAGGATAATCGGTAATGATGGCATCAACGCCGAGGTCTATCAGCGCCGACATGCGCGCCCGATCGTTGACCGTCCAGGCATGAATCTCGTAACCGAAAAGCGCCGCCAGGCGCACCTCTTGGGCGCTAATGCGGTTATGCCGCAGGCCTAATGCATCAAATTGGCGTCGGTCTAGGGTGCCTGGAAGAATGAGCTGTGCTAGCAGAGTAACACGCAGCCCCGGGGCCTGTTGCTTGATGTAGCGCACCAGTGCAGGCGACGTGGTCGCCAGACGCATATCCATCAGCGCGTTAGGAAAGCCGCAGGCCGTCACGGCTGTTAGTGCTTCTTGCTGGGTGGCCCAGCAGCGATAGCGTATGTCGCTTTCCTGCCCCAGTGCATCGATGACTGCTTGTGCCAGCCTCTCTTCTTGACCCGGCAGGGCTTTCATATCGATCATCAGCGATGCGCGCCCGCGGACGGCGGCCAACGCTTCATCCAGCCCCGCTATGCGCTCCCCTTGAAAGGCGTCGCCAAACCAACTACCCACATCAAACTTGCTGAGTTCGCTACGGGTGAGGTCGCTAAATTCTCGAGGATCACTGGTGAGGCGGGCGAGCGTTCGGTCGTGATAGAGCATGACCTGATTATCGGCACTCAGGCGAACATCCAGCTCTACGGCGTCAGCGCCATCCTCCAGCGCTTGAGACACGGCAGCAAGGGTGTTTTCCGGTGCCACCATGGAGCTTCCGCGATGGGCGATGATGGCCACGTTATCGCGAATCTCAAAACTGTTAAGAATCCACCACGCCTGTAGCCCTGCGAGCAGCAGCACGCTAAGTTCAATCGCCCATGCCATGCGTCCAGGGTGGGCATCGTGGGAAGGCGGCGCAGGGCGTGGTTCGTGATGGGCCAGCTGTAAGTAGAGGCAGGCGGACAGCAGAGCGTTAGTAGCAATACCAAGGAAAGTGATGGTGAGTGTTACCAGCACATAGCCGGTTAAATAGGCCAGCATCGCTGGAATCAGCACCGTGTTGTGCTCTGGTAGCCACCACAATAAGGGCGTGACCAGCGTGTCAAACAGCCATGTGGTAATAATGGGTAAGCTAATAATGATCAGTAGCAGGGTGAGCACAGCCACTCCAATAGAGCGGTGCCAGCCACGTGTTAAATAAACGCTTCGCGTGAGTGCTTGATACGGTGAGCAAGATTCCAGCGACACTAGTGGCAGTGCCAGCAGCCAGCGCAGATACAGCCACGCTGCTAAGATCATCCAGATAACCACCAACGGTGTCGCGCAAGCTAAAAAGTACCACAGCACAGGAGGGCGAATGCGCTGCAAATAGTAGGGGTCGACACCGCTAAGCCATAGATCGTATAGCCAGGTAAGCGCCATCATAAAAGGGGCAAGCAGCAATAGGTGAGCCCCGACCTGGAGAATCACCAGCACCGCCAGAGCGGGAAGCCGTCGTGTGCTCAACCAGAGCGCCTCGAACGCTAGCCGGTAATGGTTATCTTTTGGCCGGACAGCCACTTGCAACATGCCAGCCTGCTGCCAGTAAATGAGTAAAAACGTAAAGCCAAGGCCCACCAGCATGACCAATAGCCCTAATGGGCTGAAGAGCAGCGCTAAGAGTGCATCCGTGGTGACCACCGTGCGGTTTAGCTGTGCCAAAAAGCGTTGCGATACCCAGGCAACGGCCGGTACCAATAAGGCAGAGGCCAGTAGGGTAAACAGCAAGTGATAAGCTATGAGCGGACGGAGGTGATCTCGGAGAGTGCGAAGAAGGGCGTTGCCTAATTGAGTGAGCGGCTGCATAGTCACAAAAGTGTCAGAGTGAAGCATCAGGGTGGCACTAACTGCCACCCTTGACAAGCGGGATTAGGAGAGCTTTAAGGGCTGCTCGGCGATGATAATGCCGTTATTATCAGCATACAGCCACTGGCCAACTCTTAAAGTAACGCCCGCAAACGTTACGGCGATATCCCGCTGGCCTTCGCCGCGCTTTTCGCTTTTACGCGGGTGGCTGCCGAGTGCCTGCACGCCTAAAGGAAGCGTGGCCAAAATGTCGACATCTCTCACGCAACCGTACATCAATACGCCTGCCCAACCATTTTGCGCTGCCTGCTCTGCCAGCATATCGCCTAACATCGCGCAGCGATGAGAGCCGCCGGCATCCACAACCAGTACGGCACCTTCGCCAGGCTCCGCCACAGCCTGTTTGACCATTGAGTTATCTTCGAAGCACTTTACCGTGCGAATTGGGCCATAAAAGCTGTCGACACCGCCGAAGTTAGCAAAGAGGGGCTCTAGCACCTCTACGTCGGGGTAAGCGTCGCATAGATCGGGGGTGACCACTTGGGTTGTCGTTGTCATGAGTTACTCCTATGGTTACAGCGCTATGTTCACAGCGTCATAAAAAACGCCCCAACCTCAATAGGAAGGGGCGTTCTGTCATCGGCTCAGCGAGGGATTACCCAGGCTGCGATGTTGCGAGCATCGGCGATGGGTCGGTGCCACTGGCGATTAAGCCTCTTGGGCTACCGGAATCACGTTCGAGGCGATTTTTTGATACTCCTCGATTTCGTGGAAGTTCATGTAACGATAGATCTCGCCTGCCATGGCGTCAAACTCACCCATGTAACGCTGATACTCATCAACGGTCGGCAGACGACCTTCTACAGCAGCAACCGCTGCTAGCTCTGCCGAGGCGAGGTAAACATTTGCACCATCGCCCAGACGGTTCGGGAAGTTACGTGTAGACGTGGACACCACAGTGCTCTTCGCTGCAACGCGTGCCTGGTTACCCATACACAGTGAACATCCCGGCATTTCCATGCGGGCGCCTGCACGGCCATAGATGCCGTAGTAACCCTCTTCGGTCAGCTGGTGCTGATCCATTTTGGTCGGTGGCGCAAGCCACAAGCGGGTTTTCAGGCTGCCCGCAGGCTGTTTTTCGAGCAATTTACCTGCCGCGCGGAAGTGACCAATGTTGGTCATGCACGAACCGATAAACACCTCGTCGATTTTCTCACCGGCAACATCAGACAGTAAGCGGGCGTCATCCGGGTCGTTCGGGGCGCAAAGAACCGGCTCTTTAATGTCAGAGAGGTCGATCTCGATGACTTCGGCGTACTCGGCGTCTTTGTCGGCGCGCATTAGGCTCGGGTTGGCCAGCCACGCTTCCATGCCTTCGATACGACGGCTGATGGTGCGCTCGTCGCCGTAGCCATTAGCAATCATCCACTTCAGCAGCGTGATGTTGGATTTCAGGTACTCGGTCACGCTCTCTTCAGACAGCGTAATGGTACAGCCAGCGGCGCTACGCTCAGCGGACGCGTCGGAAAGCTCAAATGCCTGCTCAACGGTGAGGTCTTCCAGGCCTTCGATCTCCAGCACGCGACCAGAGAAGGCGTTTTTCTTGCCGGATTTCTCGACGGTCAGTAGGCCTTGTTTGATGGCGTACAACGGAATGGCGTGAACCAAGTCGCGCAGGGTGACGCCCGGCTGGCGCTTGCCTTTGAAACGCACCAGAACGGATTCCGGCATGTCCAGCGGCATGACGCCCGTAGCAGCGGCGAAGGCCACCAGGCCAGAACCGGCAGGGAACGAAATGCCCAGCGGGAAGCGGGTGTGCGAGTCACCGCCAGTACCCACGGTATCCGGCAGCAGCATGCGGTTCAACCAGCTGTGGATGATGCCGTCGCCGGGGCGCAGCGAGACGCCACCACGGTTCATGATGAAGTCCGGCAGGGTGTGGTGAGTGTCTACGTCAACCGGTTTCGGATAAGCCGCCGTGTGGCAGAAGGACTGCATGACCAGATCGGCTTGGAAACCAAGACAAGCAAGATCTTTCAGCTCGTCGCGGGTCATCGGGCCAGTGGTGTCCTGGGAGCCTACGGTGGTCATCTTCGGTTCGCAGTACATGCCGGGACGAACGCCGTCCATGCCGCAAGCCTTACCCACCATCTTCTGCGCTAGCGTAAAGCCTTTGCCGGTATCGGCCGGCTGATCGGGCAGTCGGAAAACGTCTGAAGGCGCCAAGCCTAGCGACTCGCGCGCTTTACCGGTCAGGCCACGGCCGATGATCAGCGGGATACGGCCACCGGCGCGCACCTCGTCGAGGATCACCTGGGTCTTGAGTTCGAAGGTGGTCAGTACCTCGTCGGTGCCGTGCTTGCACACTTTGCCTTCATAGGGGTAGACGTCGATCACGTCGCCCATCTCGAGTTTGGAGACATCCATCTCGACGGGCAGGGCACCGGCGTCTTCCATGGTGTTGAAGAAGATCGGGGCGATCTTGCCGCCGAAGCAGAAACCGCCGGCGCGCTTGTTGGGCACGTAGGGGATGTCGTCGCCGAAGAACCACAGCACGGAGTTGGTGGCCGACTTGCGCGAGGAGCCAGTGCCGACCACGTCGCCCACGTAGGCGACCGGGAAGCCCTTGGCCTTCACTTCCTCGATCTGCTTCAGCGGGCCGGTGGTGCCGGGCACTTCAGGCACGATGCCTTCGCGCTCGTTCTTGAGCATGGCGTTGGCATGCAGTGGAATATCGGGGCGCGACCAGGCGTCCGGCGCGGGGGAGAGGTCGTCGGTGTTGGTCTCGCCCGGCACCTTGAAGACGGTAAGGGTTATCTTCTCGGCCAGTGCCGGCTTGGAGAGGAACCACTCGGCCTCGGCCCAGGACTGCATGACGTCCTTGGCCACCGCGTTGCCGGCCTTGGCGCGCTCTTCCACGTCGTGGAAGGCATCGAACATCAGCAGGGTGTGCTTGAGCTGTTCGCCGGCCTCCTTGGCGAGCTCGGCATCGTCCAGCAGCTCGACCAGGGTGGCGATGTTGTAGCCGCCCTGCATGGTGCCCAGCAGTTTGACCGCGTGAATTTTATCGATCAGCGGAGAGGTCGCTTCCCCTTTGGCAATGGCCGTCAAGAAGCCAGCTTTGACGTAGGCGGCTTCGTCGACACCGGGAGGAACGCGATTGGTGATTAAGTCGAGAATGAATTCCTCTTCACCGGCCGGGGGCGCTTTGAGTAATTCGATCAAGGCCGCGACTTGCTCGGCGGTCAGGGGCTTAGGCGGGACGCCCTCTGCGGCGCGTTCCTCGACATGTTGGCGGTAAGCTTCAAGCACGTTGGGGCCCTCTCATCTTCTTCGTAGTGATGAATCAGTGGTGCCGAACGACTACTAGCACGGTGGGTGAGGCGTTCGGACACGTGACAGACGCTTGACAAACAGCGTCTGGTGGATGAAAGGGATTCTACGGGAAACTGTCGACAATGTTAAGAAGCCAAGCTAAGTGCCTGCTTGTACTTTATGTTGAGGCGCTGATATTGAGCTCCTTTCTTGCGGCTTTTTTAGTTAATGTGCCCAAAATCTGAAAGTTTTTTACCAGCAGGGGTGTTTTGAGGTAAGCGCGGGTGTGATTATTGTGATGCCGCGTTACCATAGGCATACGGATTAATTCGTTATTAAGTAACGTAGTGAAGTGGTTTAGGCGGTGTGCGGAGCGCCAAATAAGCTGGGCTTATATATTAGAAATATGCTATATGAGAATTGAGGCGCCATTAAATAAGTGGCCTTCGGATAGCTAGGGAGCAAACGCCAACGGCGTTTATATGTTATACAATAGTGAGATAAACGCTCGGTAGCGGTATTATGTCTATACGATTAATGGCACTAAAAACAGCAGATCACTCCCTTTCAGCGGATGATTTGCTACCAGAAAGTCTGCATCAGTTTCTTGCCTGCCCAACGCCTGATGCGTGGTTGCAGTGGGCGCTTGCCAATCCTGAAACGCTGCTGATTGACCATGCGCAGTGTGAGAAGAAGGCGGCTTCCACCGCGATGAGTTTGCTTTACCGCTATGTCGATCAGCCGCTTTTATTAAGCAAAATGTCTCAGCTTGCCCGCGAAGAGCTGCTGCACTTTGAACAAGTGGTGGGCCTGATGGAAAAGCGTGGTGTGGCCTATCATCACCTCACTGCCTCGCGCTATGCCGAGGGGCTGCGCAAACATTTACGCAGTAACGATCCTGAGCGCTTAATCGATGTACTGATTATTGGCGCATTAATTGAGGCACGAAGCTGTGAGCGCTTTGCCCGCCTTATCCCTTACTTAGACGAAGAACTGGCGAAGTTCTACCGCACGCTGGTGAAGTCAGAAGGGCGCCATTTTGAAGATTATCTGCTGTTGGCGCGTCAACAGACCGCTGAGCCGATTGATGACCGTATTGCCTTCTTTGTCGCACGTGAAGCGGAGCTGATGACGACTCCGGATACGGCGTTTCGTTTCCATAGCGGCGTGCCCGCCTAAGTCGCTGCTAGTCAGGCGGGATGTGTATCATGCGCGATGCTCAACAGACAAGCCAGCTGACCTTGTTTGGTCACTTCTCCTTAACCCAGGGGGAGGATGTACTCACTCATTTCAATTACGACAAAGTTAAGGCCCTGTTGGTGTATCTTTTGTTGCATCGCCAGCCGGTCAATCGTGCGGCACTGGCTGAGCTGCTCTGGCCAGACCAGGGGCTTTCGTCAGGTCGTACCAACTTGCGCCACGCGTTGCACTGCCTGCGTCAGTCCATGGGTGATAACGCCGATCAGGTATTGAACGTATCGCGACAGACTATCGCCTTTCATTTACCTGCCCACTGGCAGGTAGATCTACATGACCTGCAGCAGTTGCTAGAAGGCCCCAAGGATTTAGAAACCCTTGAGGAGGTGATGTCATGCTACCAAGGCGATCTAATTGAAGAGTTGCAGTTGGCAAGTTGCAGCGAATTTCAGCGCTGGCTAGTGCAGGTGCGCAATGAGTGGCGTCAGCGGGTGATCCGGTTTGCCGAGCAAGTGCTTGAGGCTCATGACGAAACGCCAGACGACATGCTGGAAGGCCTGGTGAGCCGCTTTTCAGGCTATGGGCCTTTCCATGAACGTTTGGTGCGTCAACTGGCCGAAAAAAATCAAATGGCCGCTGCTCATGAACAGTACAACAGCTATTTGCAGTTGCTCGCGCTGTCGGGCCAGCAGCCTGAGCCCGGTTTCTTACAGTTGGCCAGCTACTGGTCGGACGGCCACCACGACCCGCGAGCCTTGTCGCCCCAGGGCGCTTTTTCTCGTGCACTGGCAGCCGATAGTAAGCCGCTGCGTGAAGATGAGATTGAGCTTCGACAACTGTCGGTCATGGCGATTCGCTTACGTCTGAAAGGCGACTGGCAAGAGCGGGCGGCAACTCGTAACTGTCTAGCGCTTCAGCTGGAACTATTGCGCTGGCTAGAGCAGCAGTGCCATCACTTAGGTGGCTTCTGGCTGCCTGGGGCCACCGGCGGTTTGGGACTGGCGTGTTTCGGCACCCACGGCCCTGCGCATCAGCTTGCCGAGCTGGTAGCGCTCTATGAACACTGCCGCCAAGCGCTGCCGCAGGAAACTCAGCGCCATTGGAGTGGGGAAGGGGAAGCGCCTTCGTTTGAGCTGGCGGCTGGGTTACATAGCGGCCGTGTGGTCTATCTGCCTGAACGCCAGTTGGCTGACCCGCTTGGCCAAGTCACACAGGTCTCCCTTGAGCTAATGGGCGCTGCTGAAGGTAGTGAACTAGTGATTTCTCAAGAAGCCAGCCAGCACATGCCCCCGGCACTGGACCTGCAGCCGCGCTTGGTGTCGCGCTTGATGGCAAGCGATGGTCGAGTGCGCTTGCGGGCGCTGGTGTTAGGCCAGAATGAAGGCGGCCGGGATGCGCTGCCGCCCAGTCTGGTCGGCCGCGAAACGTCTCTGCGTACGCTGCGTGATGCGCTGGCAAGAGCGGGTATCGGCTTAAGGCAAAGTGTCTTGGTGCGGGGGGCCTCAGGCATGGGAAAATCGGCGCTGATGGTTGGTTTTCGTCAGCTTGAACTTAGCCGCGATGCCGCTATCTGTTGGCAGCCAACCACACGCTTGTCGGTGTTAGAGCCTTACGGGGTGGCCCGTTCTCTCTTGGCGTGGCATCTAGGCACCACGCCTACTCAAGCAGCATTGCATGAGTTGCAGGCATCGTTGGGTGATACAGCGCTAGACGATGCTCGCCAACAGCTGTTGGAAGAGGCGCTGGGGGTTAGGGGCGTTCAGGAAATTACTCAGCTTACCCAAAGCGGGGAAGCGGTAGAGTTGGTCGTGAAACTGCTGCACCGTCTGATCGACCAGCGCGCTGGCGCCCAGACTCTCGTCTTGATGGTTGATGATCTACAGTGGTTGGACGAACCCTCCTTCAAAGTATTGGCCGGTTTACAAGCTCGTCTGCCCATCAATACGGCCTTCATGCTGGTGGCCAGTCATCACGGTCGTGAAGCGCTACCAGTGAAGCTGCATTGGGATCAGCAAATTACCCTCGGCAAGCTCGATGCGCTGCAGTCGTCTCGGCTGCTCTCCCAGCTATCGCGCCGCTATCGTATGCATTTAAGCCCTCGACTGTGTAACCAAATTATTGAGCGATGCGATGGCGTGCCGCTCTATATGCAGGAGATTTGCCGTCGCCTGGATATGGATCGTCGCGAAGGGCGTAGTGTTCAGTTCGATGAATTGCCCAAAGGGCTGCTTGGCCTGCTGGCCAGCCGTATCGATCAGCTGGAAGGGGATCGGGAAATTGCCCATATTGCGGCGGTGCTGGGTAAACGCTTCCGCCTCGACTTCCTGGCTGAATGCAGCGGCTGGGATAAAGCGCGGATTTCTCAAGCCGTAGAGCATATGCGCCTGCTGGAAATTATTGAGCCGGTTGATAAAGAGAGCGGCGAGCACGAGTACCAGTTTAGCCATCAGCTACTACAAGAAGCGGCTTATCTCTCCTGCCCCCGGGATGTACGGGTCAAGCTGCACCAGCAGGTCGTTACGCTGATTGAAGAGCGTTTCCCTGTGTGGATCAGCCGCCATCCGGGGGATTTCGCCACCCATCTACGCCGCAGCGGCCACTACGCTCGAGGCGCGCGCTATTTCGAACTGTCTGCCCGTGAAGCGCTGAAGGTGAGCGCGAACCGTACGGCGCTGCGGATGGCCGACTTCGGGTTGGCCAGTTTGCGCCACGTTGACCATGAAGTGGAGCGTGAGGTCAGCCTGCTTACCGTGCGTGGGCAGGCAGCGTTTGCGCTGGAAGGCCATGGCTCGCCCACTGCCCACGAAAGCTTTGTGCGCGCCCGGGAGCTGCTGCGCCAATCCGGTGGTAATTCGCCGGACGACCCGGAAGATTTAGAACAAATTTTCCTAGTCAAGTGGGGGCTGTGGGTAGGCCGCAGCCAGCGCTACGCCCATGCCGACGCGTTTGCACTTGCCTCTGCCTTGGCGGATATTGCCGAACGACTGGAAGACCCGCGCTATCGCCGTTTGGCCGACTATGCCCGGGCGCACTGTGAGTACTGGGCCGGACGAATTCAGCAGGCCCATGACCACCTGGATGAAATCGACCCGCTCAATGCGCAAATGATGATCGAGTGGCTGCCCTTCTCGGATCACCCGCAAGTGACAGCTGCCTGCTTCCAGGGCTGGGCACTCTGTTTACGTGGCGACTATCAGCGCGCCGAGCGTCACGTCTCGTCAGCCATCCGTCTTGCTGAGAAAATTGGTCATCCGGGAACGCTTGCCATGGCGTTAATGTTTGCCGCAGCGCTCTATCGCCAATTAGGGCATGTGCATCTTGCGGCACGCCATGCTGAGCGCGCGGCCGCCATGACGGGCACGCCGGACCTTCAGCTGTGGCAAATCTCCGCCCAAGGTGTGTTGGGTTGGCAGAGGGCCATGGCGGGGGATCACGCTGGTTTAGTTCAATTAAGAGATAGTCTGGACCAGATGGCTGAGCTGAATGGGCGAGATCGTTTCCAGCGCCCCGTCCTTTGGTACTCAGATGCCTGTATTGAACTTGGCGAGTTAAAGGCCGCCGAGGAGTATCTGGATCAGTGTTTGGTGATTGCCCGAGAGCGCACCACGCTCTTTTTGCCCGAGTTGGCGACTCAACTGGCCAGAGTGCGTGACTTGCTGGGGCGCCCGGCCAGTGAAGTAAAGGCGCTTGCCGAAATGGCGATTGTGCAGTCACGGGAACACGGCAACCGCCATCAAGAGTTAGCGGCCTTGGAGCTTTGGCTTACGCGGATTTCACCCCATGATCAGCAGGCAAAAGAGGCGTTCCGTCGCCTGTTGAGCGAGGTTAGCTACAGCGATGCACCGGTGCTGGTGCGCTGGGTTAGCCTACTGGGTCGCCGTTTGCCCCACTCGCTGAGTGTTGAAAACGAGGCTTAAACATTCAGCGAGTGCTCTCTTCTAGCCACGACAGCGTGGCGAGCGCCTCATCGCGGTGCTCGCCACACACGGTGGGGTCATAATCGAACTGCCCGCACACCATCGGGCGCAGCGGGCTGCCAAACAGCGTGCATAAGTTGTTGGCGTCGAGTTGAACGCAGCGCACCCCCGCCGGTTTGCCCTCGGGCATTCCGGGTATCGGCGATGTAATAGACGGAGCTATACAGCAAGCGCCGCAGCCTGCTCGGCATGTGGCGCTGCTGTCACTGGTGATCAACTCACTCATGGGCTCGCTTGTGCTGTCGCGCCTTTGTCGATTCCTTCAAAGGCGTATACGTGAGTGGCGGTCCCCGTTTGCTTGGCGATCTGATCGGCCAGCCAGAGGGCAATATTTTCTACCGTCGTGGGCTTTGGCAGCACGCTACAGCGCTCAGATGGCAAGGTGATTGAGAAGCTGCCTTGGGCTGCTTCATAGCGGCAGGTGAGCTGTGACTCGCTATGCTCTGCTATATCTGCCTCTTCCAAAAGATAACGATTATCCAGCCACGCTCCCCATTGCTGTTCCAACTGCGGCTGTCGCTGTTGTTCCTGGAAGATATGCAGGCGAGAGCGATGCCCGTGGGCAATGCGCTGGCAGTTACCCGAATGACGTTTTAATCCATGGCTATAGCCATAGGCAGCACCATTGATAAGCTCATCGCTTAGCGTGAGCGTCACGCGTTCAACATTGGCTGGCCGCTGCTCGGTGAGTTGGGCGCTGAGGTGCTGAGTCACCCGTTCTAGAGTGATCGATGCCCAGGGAAGTAGGGTAAATGCCTCTGTCGGTCCACGAACTTCCATCACGTAGGGTGTGGTGGTGCGAATGCAGAGTCCTTCATCGCATTCGCGGACCTCAACACCGGGTGCTTGGGTGGGCACCAGTAGGGTGTGGTCCAGTCCGCTATCCAGGGTGCGTTTGATCCACGGCTTTACTTCACCGAAGTCGAACAGCATTCCGTCCTCGCCTAGTTCACCCTCTAGTTGAGCATCCACTTGCCAGCTACAGCCAACCAACCCTTTCGTGGGGCACCAAAGAGAGACATCGATATGGGTCAGATGATTAACAAATAGCGCCATTACTCGAATCCTGCGATTTTGTGCGTTTGCAGTGACAGCCGCCACTGTGGGTTGGCCATGCAGTACGCGGTGGTGGCCTGAACGGTCGCTGCGCCGTCGGTGGCAATACTCTTTTGAGCGACGGCACTGAGATCCATCGGCTGTAAAAAGAAGTGGCTAAAGGCGAGGTGAGAAAACTGCTCCGGTGGCGCATCGGCCTGGGGGAAAACCAGTTTCAACTCATCGCCTTGGGTGATCGCTAGCGGGTTGCTACCCTTAGGGCTAACGCAGAGCCAGTCAATGCCCGCAGGAGCGGGCACCGTACCGTTGGTTTCCACTGCCACTTCGAAGCCTTCGCTATGCAGCGTGGCAATGAGCTCGGTATCGAGCTGTAGCAGCGGTTCGCCGCCGGTAAATACCACGTATGGCACGGCGTTGTTAGCTTCCTGAGGCCACAGCGCTTTGATGTGTTCTGCCAGCGCCTGGGCTGTGTTAAACCGGCCGCCATTAACTCCGTCGGTACCGTTAAAGTCGGTGTCGCAAAAGGTACATTGTGCGTTCGCTCGATCTATTTCCCGGCCTGACCAAAGATTGCAGCCTGTAAAACGGCAGAACACGCTGGCACGACCTGCCTGGGCGCCTTCACCCTGTAAGGTGTAGAAGGCTTCTTTAACGTGATACATCAGTGCGCCACCTGTGAAGTGTCGATGGCGTAGTCGAGAGGATCGACGCTGTGGTTAGCCGCAAAGGCGGCCAACCGCTCGCGACAGCTACCGCACTGGCCGCAGGCGAGCTGCTGGCCTTCGTAGCAGGTCCAGGTATGGCGGTAATCCAGGCCCATGGCGAGCCCATCACGCAGGATGTCGGCTTTGCTGGAGGCCAGATAAGGGGCATGGACGGTGACGGGTTCGAAGTTGGCAATCTGCGCTACATCGTTCATGGCTTCGACGAAGGCCGGGCGGCAGTCGGGGTAAAGCATGTGATCGCCGCCGTGCGCGCCATAATCCACGCGGTTGGCACCGATATTGACTGCCTTGGCAATGGCCAACGACAGCAGAATCATGTTGCGATTGGGCACCACGGTGCTGTGGAGCGAGTCGGCATCGTACTCCCCTTGAGGCATGGTCAACGCAGCGTTGGTCAATGCCGAGTTGTCGATCAGCCCGTGGATGGCGCGAATATCGACGACCTGATGAGGGATGGCCAAGGACTCACATACCTGACGTGCAACGTCCAGTTCACGACGGTGGCGCTGACCGTAATCGAAGGATAGCGCATGGACAGCGAGGCCCTCACGTAGCGCACGGTGAAGGACGGTATAGGAGTCCATGCCGCCGGAGTAGATGACGACGGTGGATGGCGCCTGGGCGCCGGATGATGCAGTGGATGACATGCTGGGTACTCATGGTCGGAGAATTTATGTCGTGCCTGCCCAAGCAGCAGGGCGGTGTTCCGGGGTCCGGTCCGGAAGGCGGGCAGTTTACGCAATAGCGATTAATCTGACCAGCATCTGCCGCGCTTGAGGTACTTCTCATTCGGTGTGTGGGTGGCTGGTTGCCATGTTAAGCTACTGGCTCTAGCCGTTAGGAAGATACTTATGGCCACTATAGAACATAGCGAAATCATCAAAGCGTCTCCGGAGCGAGTGTTTGATCTTCTGCGCCGCGTGGAGGATTTTGCCGATTATTCCGATCTTATCCATTCCATCGACAGCTTGGGTGAAAACCGTTACCGCTGGCATGTGAGAGCAGTGGGGATGGATTGGGCATTTGATGTTGCTGTTACTGAGATTGAGCCGCCCCATGTCTTGGCTTGGGAGTCGTTGGAGGGGGTGAAAAATCAGGGTCGCTATCAGCTGCGCGAAGTGCCTGAGGGGACGGAAGTAGCACTGACTCTGCAGTACGATATCCGCAACCGTTTAATGGAAAAAGCGGTAAACAAAGCGGCGAAACCATTAGTGGGAAAGGTCAGTCGGCAAATTCTTGAGCGTGTTGAATCGCGCTTAAATGGCTGAGCGCCGCCCATAGGCGGCGCTGAAGAGAGCGTTGTTAGACAGGTTTATGCATCGAGGCGTCAAGATGATCGACCACTTCTGCCCAATCGGCATCTTCCTGCACGGCTTCTTTTAGAAAATCAGCTTGGCCCTCATTCCAGCAGGGGGCGTCTGCCAGTGGCATCTCCTTGGGCAACGGTGAGTGCCGCTGAATAAAGCGTTCGATGGATTCAGCATCCGAGCGTAATCCTAACTGCTCAAATAGTTCGCTAAAGTGATGTACCGGTTGATCCATAAGTGGCTTCCTATCCAGTGGGTGGTTAATACACGTTAAGGACATTGTTTAACCATAGCGGGAATAAACCACTATGCCAGTGTAGTACTGGCTAGATCATTTAACGTTCGCCCACTAGCGTCGTTAAAAACCGTCGCCTCTGATCCTCTAATGAAATTGGTTGCGCTAGTACATGCACCAGTTTGGTGTAGGCGGCCTCGGGCGTCATGTCATCGCCGGATAGCACCCCAGCATCGGTGAGACCGTGCCCTGCTGCATAAGCCCCCATATGTACACGCCCTTGTGGGCATTGGCTGATGGCGGCGATGAGTTTGCCTTCTCCGGTCGCCTTGGCAATCACCTCTAGTAGTGCGGGGTTATCCGGTAAATTGCCTGCGCCCCATAGCTGTAGCAGCGCGCCTTTTACGTTTGGATGGCTAAGCCACGCCTCTAATTGCCAGGGCGCTATGCCAGGCCAGAGGGTAATGCGAACCACCTCGCCATTGGCGACAGGCTGGTAGTCCACCAGCTCAAAGCGCGGAGCCCCGCGCTGCTGGTAAGACAAGCCGCGGCTGGGGAACAGAATAAAGTCGTCGCCGATGCGCTCGCCCAGCAGTGGGTAGCTGGGTGAGGAAAACGCCTCGACAGCCTCGCTGTGCTGTTTGATGGCGCGCGTGCCTCTGAGCAGGCGGTTGGCAAAATAAATGGCCACTTCCTGTAGTTCGGGATGGGTAGCAAATCGTAGGGCGCCGTAGAGATTTTGTAAGGCATCGCTGTTAGGAGCCTCTAGGGGAGCCATGGCACCCGTCAACACCACAGGCCTATCTAAGCCCTGCAATTGGTAGGCTAAGCTAGCGGCGGTCCAACTTAGCGTGTCGGTGCCGTGAATCACCACAAAACCACGATGCTCTGTAAAGCGCTCGGCGATGTCGGCGGCTAACTGCTGCCATGTCATTGGGGTCGCCGCGCTGGAATCAATCAGAGGTGAGTAGCTGATGACATCATAAGCAGGGAGCATTTGTTGGTCCCGCAACGGCAGCTGGCTCAGTGCTCTGGCCAAGCGTTCAGGAAAATCACCGGCAGGTGAGAGCCCGTTAGCCTGAGGCTGCATACCGATCGTGCCGCCGGTGTAAATCACAAGCAACCGCTCTTGGCTGCTTTGAGCATCTGCAAGGAGAGGAGCCTGGCTCATCGCTGTATCCTGTTGAAAGCTAAGAAGTGGTTAGCGGTGATATACCTGTAGTTGGCCGCTTTGGTCATCAAGCTGCCGTTTGCGTCCCGCAAAGAACGCAAAGCCGCAGCAAACGCCGATCAATCCAATCAGTAGCCAAGCAATATGCTGCGTGGTAGCACCGGCTTGGAGCATCAGACCAACCCCAAAGGGCCCCAATGCGGCCAGGGTATAGCCACCCCCTTGCACCAAGCCAGAAAGCTGGCCTGCAAGGCGTTCGTTTGCGGTTCGCAGTACCAATAAGCTTAATGCAAGGCTAAAACTTCCGCCCTGCCCAAGCCCCAGCAACACGGCACCGGGCCATCGCCATGCCAACGGAGCGGCTAACAACATGACAAGCCCTAAGGCTGTGCATACCAATACCAGCAGTAGGGCCGGGCGCTGGTCGTGATGCAATCGCGCAATCCAAGGCGCACTCAGTGCTGAGACCAGTTGGCACATAATGGAAACGGCCATCGTCCAGCCAGCGGTTGCCTCGCTGTATCCGCGCTCAATCAGAAGAGTTGGCAGCCAGCCGAAAACGATATATGCCATGGAAGATTGAATGCCCATAAAGAGCATCACCTGCCAGGTTAGCGGCTGCCTGAGTAGCGACACGAGGGGGATGCCGGTGGGCAGGTTAAGCGTTGGTTTTGGCGCAGGAGATGGCGCATAGCTGATCCATACGATGAATGTAGCTAGTGCGAGCAGTGACCAACTGACTAGGCTGGCTTGCCAGTTGCCCAGCCACTGCATTAACGGCACGCTGAGCCCAGCGCCTAGAGCGCCCCCCAAGCAGAGTGCCATGGTGTAGAGCCCGGTGAGCAAATCTGCATTTTGAGGCAGCTCACGCTTGACTAGCGCGGGTAACAGCGTGCCCGCCAAGCCAATAGCACTACCGGCCATGGCGGTACCTAGATAAAGCAATCCAGGAAAAGGCAGAACCCGTAACAGCAAGCCGCTGGCCAGCAGGAGTAATGCGGCACTAAGTGCACGCTCACTCCCTATACGGTTGCCAATCATTGGTGCCAAGGGGGCGGTTAAGCCAAGAAAAAGAACGGGGAGCGTGGTTAGCAAGCCCGCCGCTGAGGCGGAAAGCCCCGCATTTTCTTGCAGCCGACTTAGCAGGGGGGCGACCGAGGACATGGCAGGGCGTAAATTTAGCCCCACCATAAACATCAGCAAAATGAATCGGCAAGCGTGGCGTGAGATCATGAAGCGGCGCTTATTTTAAGTAGGGGCGAAGGTCGCCTCGCACCGCATCTAGCAAGGTGATGAAGTGATAATCTTGCGTGGTATCCAAGCAATCAACACGTGCCTGGGTACGCATGCCTTTATTGATATCAAGCTTGTCGTAAATTTCCAGCGTTAGCTTGCGTGCCGGTTTATCACCTGGCGCGATGATGCCATCTTCTAGGGTAAAAGTTTCCAATAGTGTGACTCGAACGCGGGTGCTGTTGCCTTCGCTTAGTACGCGCCGTACAAATAACCAACCTTCACAGGGGAGTGAGGCGTTATCGCGTTCGCGTAAAAACAGAGTGCGATAACAGGCACCTTCGTTTGAGGCTTTTTCAGCCATGCTGCGATAGGCCTGCAAGACCTGATTAGCTGAGGCGCGGGCGTCCTCTAGGCGCTGAGAAATACCTTGATGCTCGCGGCTGAGTTGCTCCTGACGCTGAAAAGTCAGCCATTGACGATAATCTGCCATGAGTTGTGAAGACGCCATAATCACTCCATGAATTAATTCAGCAAAAACGCCGGAATAAGCGAGGCGCTACCTTCGCATATTCCGGGCGTTCGGGCTACCGGCGAGTGCGACGGCGGCGCTCGCCACCAGCATTGGCAGCTTGGCCGCCAGGCTTGCGGTTAGCCCTTGGCTGGCGCTGACCGCGGCGGCCATTCTCGATCGGTTCTGGCTTGGCATTGGGGTCTGGCTCAAAGCCTGGCTCAATATGCTTCGGCAGCGTTTGATTAATCAGGCGCTCAATGTTTTTGAGTAGGCCGTGTTCATCGACACACACCAAAGACACCGCTTCGCCATTGCTACCCGCGCGCCCCGTGCGCCCAATACGGTGGACATAGTCTTCAGCCACGTTGGGCAGATCGAAATTCACCACGTGAGGAAGTTCATTAATATCTAGCCCGCGTGCCGCAATATCGGTGGCTACCAGCACTTGTAGGTCGCCGCTCTTGAAAGCACCCAGCGCCCGAGTACGTGCCCCTTGGCTTTTGTTGCCATGGATCGCCATCGCGGGAATATCCTGCTTGGAGAGCTGTTCAGCGAGCCGGTTAGCGCCATGCTTGGTGCGGGTAAACACCAGCACCTGGAACCAGTTGTGGCGCTGGATCAGGTGGGCCAATAGATCGCGTTTTTTGTCGCGATCAACGCGGTAGATGGCCTGCTCAATTTTTTCTGCCGTGGTGTTGCGTGGAGCTACTTCGATGAGGGCAGGGTTATTCAGCAGTTGCTGGGCCAGCGTTTGGATCTCGTTAGAGAAAGTGGCAGAAAACAGCAGGTTTTGGCGCTGTTTCGGCACCAGACGCAATAGCCGTTTGATATCGTGGATAAAGCCCATGTCTAGCATACGGTCGGCTTCATCTAACACCAGAATTTCAATGGCGGAGAGGTCGACATGCCCTTGCTGGTGCAAATCAAGCAAGCGCCCAGGGGTGGCTACTAGAACGTCCAGGCCGGCTCTTAAAGCGTCGACTTGGGGCTGCTGGCCCACGCCACCAAAAATAATGTGTGAACGTAGTGAGAGGTGCTGCCCATAAGCAGCCACGCTTTCCCCCACTTGTGCAGCCAGTTCGCGGGTGGGTGTGAGGACCAGTGCGCGAACCTGGCGTTTGCCAGGGCGTTTGCCATTTGCCAAGCGCTGTAGCATCGGTAGCGTAAAGCCAGCGGTTTTGCCGGTACCGGTTTGTGCGCTGGCAAGAAGGTCGCGACCTTCAAGAACGACGGGGATGGCCTGTTGTTGAATAGGCGTAGGCTGTGTATAGCCCTGCGCAGTTACCGCGCGCAATAAATCGTCATGCAGACCAAGATCAGAAAAACTCATGCGTTCTCCGCAATCGCATAGCAATCGGCGCCACTAGCTCGGCGGCGTTGCTAGGCGTAATGTTCAAAAAGCGAGGATGGTACACCGTCGCGGCAGCGAAGTTTGCCAGATAATACGCTGTGCCGCGACGGGCATTTATACGTCTTGTAACGCCATACCAGGCATAACAAGGGGGTGACAGGGTAGCGCTGACAGTGATGTCATTTATTGGCAAAGAGTGTAACACGAAAGTCTCACACCAATGCTGTTCCCCTAGCGATTGCAATAAAGGTTTAGAAGTAGCCGCCTTGTCGAACCTGCTGAGCAATTTGTGCAGCAACACTCTCCCAGCTTTCGCCCAACGAACGGACCAGGGCAGGGTAGCCATCCTGTTCAAGAGTGGTTTCTGCAGTGAAGCTTTTGAGTGCGAGCAACTCGCCATCGGTATCTCGAAGCTGCCACTGGCCGCTGGCTACCGCGACACCGTCAAAGCGGCCTTGGAATTGATCCACTTCCATGGACAGGGTGAGCGCCCCAGGGCTGCTACCTTCTGCTCGTACCACTTGCACGTTGGATAACTGATCTGCCAATTCGGCCCGTAAGGCGCGTTCAAGCTGGCGCCCAATACCCTCCGCCCACTGGTGCTCCCGCGCTTCGTTTAATGTGATGTCGTCTAACTGCATCACAATCCCGTCCACGTCTAAATAGTGGGCTAGTCGAGGTGTGCGCACTTGCAGCGTGGCCTGGGCGTTAGCCGGTGCGTTCACTGCTGGGCTGGCAGGAAGCATATAGCGTGCAGGGGGAGAGACACTGCTAGCGCAGGCGGAAAGCAGCAAGCTCAAACTGATGATCAGCAGTAGTAGCGGTAATCGGCGTAACATGACGTTCAATCCTTCTTAACGGGGAGCACGAGGAATCGGGTCCTGCGTTTCTAAATTGTCGAACAGCAGCGCGCGTGGGTTCTCGTTCAGCGTCCGAGTGAGCGGTTGTAGGTCACGCATCAGCCGATCCAAACGCTCAATGGCGCCGGTAAGCTCTTGATAGGCGGGCGATGAAGGCGAGACCCCTTGAAGGGTGCTGCGCAGCTCTTCCAGCGTGCCGTTGAGGTTGCTCCCGATGGCTTGCGTTTCTGGATCATTGAGCAACTGATTGATAGACGCGCTGACTGCACGCACTTCGTTCAGTACACTTTCAGAAGCTTGCAGGTTGCGGTCCAGCCCGGCTATCAACGGTTCTACTTCCAAGGCGTTTAGTTTTTCAAGCAGGCTAGTCACCTGAGCCTGAATCTGTGCAAAACCGCCCGCTACCGTCGGAAATACGGTCCGCTCGGAGAAAACTTCCGCGACGTATTCGTCGGCAAGGTCATGCCGGAAGTTAAGGTCCACAAACAGCGCACCCGTTAACAGGCTGCCATTCTTGAGTGATGCCCGAAGGCCTAAGCCGAACATGCGCTTAAAGCGGTTATCCCACTCCTCCAGGTCGATATCGGTGTTTTCGATCCCTAAGCGTTGTGGTTCGATGCGGATGAGCACTGGGATGGCGAAACGAGCCCGCGAATCGGGCTGTGGCGCCGTAAAATTCCAGGGTACTGCTGCCACGGTACCAATTCGGACGCCACGAAACTCGACCGGTGCGCCTCGTGATAGCCCGCGAACCGTGTCATCAACAAGCAATACATACTCTAGATAGCGGTTAAATGTGCCTTCCCGGGCAGTATCTTCATCAGCATAGAGGTTAAAACGTGTATTGGCTTCTACCGGCTTACCCATGGGAAGATCTTCAGGCACACCAAAGGTGACACCGCCACCCAGCAGAGCTTCCAGCGATTCTACGTTGACCCGCACGCCGTCAGCATCCAGGCGGAAATCCACTCCGCTAGCGGTCCAGAAGCGGGTGCTATCGGTCACCAGCTGGGCGTAGGGCTCTTCGATAAATACTTGGTGGTGCATGGTACGTGTGCCTGCATCGAAGCGAGCGTCTTCTACGCGCCCTACCGTGTAACCTTGATAAGAGACGGGATCCCCAACACGCAGCGAATTGCCCAATTGGCTGACAAGGCTAATTTGTAACCCTGCTTGCCCAGCAGGCGCGACCGGTGGGATATCGCTTACCTCAAACTCTCGCTTAGGTTCCTCTGATTGCCCAGGCTCAAGCTGTATATAAGCCCCCGAGAGTACCGTGCCCAGGCCGCTGATCCCCTCGCGCCCTATGCGTGGCTTAACGACCCAAAAGCGACTGTCTTCGCGGAGCATGGCTTCGGCTTCGGGTTGAATTTGAGCCATCATCACCGCGTGAGACAGGTCATCAGACAAACGAACGCTCTGTACGCGGCCAATCTCAACATTGCGGCTGCGGATCAGCGTACTGCCCGCCTCAATACCTTCTGCGCTGTCCATGGTCAGCGTCACCATGGTGCCCCGGCTTGAGTAGTTATCATAAACCAGCCACAGCCCAATAATGACGGCCACCAAAGGAACTATCCAAATAGGCGATAGCCGAGTTTGTGGCGACGATTTGGCTTTATGTAACTCATTGTTTTCAGCGTTTGAGGTATTCTGAGGCGTTGGATCATTAGCCATCAACAGGTTCCTTGGTGGCCGCTTTACGGCGAAGAGGGCGTGGAGTGTGGGTATCCCAGATTAAGCGAGGGTCAAATGTCATGGCAGCCAGCATGGTGAGCACTACGACGGCACCAAAAGCTAGCGCGGCAGGACCTGGTGTAATCGACATTAATGACCCGGCGCGGATGAGGGCGACCAAAATGGCCACGACAAATACGTCAACCATTGACCAGCGTCCAATAAATTCAGTTAATCGATAGAGGCGGGTACGGCTCTGTGCGTTGAGCTCGTTGCTGCGCTTAATCATCAAGCATAGCCATGCGAGTGCCACCAGTTTGCCAACAGGCACAATAACACTGGCGATAAAAATCACCGCAGCCACCGGCCAGGACCCCATTTGAATGAGCTGAACAACGCCGCCAACGATAGTGGAGGGTGTTGAGCTGCCCAAACTGGTAGTGGTCATGATGGGGTAAAGGTTGGCAGGTATATACATGATGCTGGCTGCAAAGAGAAGCGCCCAGGTGCGCTGTAAGCTATGTGGTAGGCGCTTATGCAGTTTTTCATGGCAGCGAACACAGCGTTCTTTTCCATGCTGAATGCGATTAATCAATCCGCAGGTAGGGCAGCCAGTGACATGCTGGCTAGCAGCGGTGGTGCCAGTGAGCGTGCCTTCAGGAGCAAGGGGTTCGCCTTCCAATGAGAACCACATCCAGTCAGCGTCAATGGACTGCACCGTCATTAATAACAGTATGGCGAACAAGCAGAATGCCCAAAAGGAGATGCCAAGTTCAATCTGCGCCATGCCAGCAACTTTAATTAAGCTTACCAGTGCGCCGATGATGAATACATCGGCCATCATCCATGGGGTTAGATGTGCCAGGGAGCGGGCAATGTCACGGCTAAAAGGCATAGGGCGAGACTGCAGTAAGCCAAACTGAAGCCAGACGACGCTTACAAGATATACGGCGGGCAGCACGACAATAGTCATCATGACCGCAATAGCTACTATCGGCTGGTGGAAAGCAATCAGCGTGGTGGCGGTCTGCGATAGATCAATGCGGTTGCCAACACCGCTAACGCTGAAACTGACAAAAGGAAAAGATACCGCGACTATTAATGCGACCAATGAGGCTAACGCTAGCGCCATACTGCGCTGAGCAGGATAACGGTGGCGCTTCACTAACACATGCGAGCAGCGAGGGCAGGTGGCTTTTTCACCAGAGTTCAGGGGGGGGAGCGCAGATACCCAGTCACATTCATGGCACGCACGCAAACGCCTTCGCTGGGTGCGAGTTTCAGGGGGGGAGCAATCAACCTGGGGTGTATTAACCGGCAGCGAAGGCCGTTTCATAAAGGCGTAATGGGGCAACAGCAAACTCTCTGTGCATAATACGGTTAGAACCAATACGATGGTATATCGTGTGTGTCAACCTAGGTAACCTGATAACTACTTGCAAACAGTACTTGACCAAATACCAGAGTTAGACAAGGATGCAGCCGCGATAGTGCCTAACATTATGACATCAAGGAACTGAAATGTTACTTGCCTTTATTGCTGTGGTAGTAGGCTTGGTCCTGCTCATCTGGAGCGCAGAAAAATTTATTGATGGCGCTGCGGCAACTTCGCGGTGGCTGGGGCTGTCGCCGCTGCTGATTGGTATGTTGGTAATCGGTTTTGGTACTTCTGCACCGGAAATGATGGTGTCGGTGCTGGCAGCGATGCAAGGCAACCCAGGCCTGGCGGTGGGGAATGCGTACGGTTCCAACATTGCCAATATTGGTTTGGTTTTGGGCTTTATCGCACTTATCTCTCCGTTAGCTGTTCATTCAGGTGTTATCCGTAAAGAAATGCCCCTGTTGGTAGCGGTGATGCTGCTTACCGGCTATATGCTTTTCGACGGTTGGATTTTCCGTGCTGAAGCTATTGTGCTGCTAGTGGCGCTGGGCATATTTATTGCGATCAGCATTATTCGTTCTCGAGGTCAGGAGGATGATCCGTTGTTGGGTGAAGTGACCGAAAGTCTTGATAGCAACCCGATGTCGCGCGGTAAGGCCATCATGTGGACGCTGATTGGCTTGGTGCTGTTGATTGCCAGTTCGCGGCTGCTGGTATGGGGAGCTGTCGAGATCGCGGTAGCTTTCGGGGTCAGTGATTTAATTATCGGTTTAACCGTAGTCGCCGTGGGTACTTCTTTGCCGGAGCTGGCTTCTTCAATCAGCGCACTGCGGCGCAATGAGCACGATATGGTACTGGGTAACGTTGTAGGCTCTAACCTGTTTAATAGTATGGCCGTTGTTGGGCTGGCGGGAGTGATTGCACCTATTGAAGCGGGTCGTGAGGTGCTGGTGCGTGATTGGAGTGTCATGACCTTTATGACGCTTATGATGGTGCTCTTCGCATTTTCTTGGCGTGGTCGCCCACGGCGTATCAACCGCGTTGAAGGCGGTGTTCTCTTCGCCATTTTTATCGCCTACACAGGCTATATGGTCAGCATTGTGGTGATGTCTTAAACGATTGCACCGAAAAATGGTGGTTTGTCTGAGGAGTATGCGTCAATGCGACACAGCTTTTCAGGCAAACTATCGCTGTATAACGGCGGTCGAAACGTTAAACTACAACACATGTAAAGAATAAGCTTAGTGCTTATAACTAAAATGCAGCGCCATTAAGGCTCAACTAAGCTTGTGACACCCATTGATGGGATTTTAATCCAGGTCTTAGGAGCGTGTTGATGGAACTCGACCCCCTTGTACTATCGCGAATGCAGTTCGCCTTCGTTGTATCGTTTCATGCGATTTTTCCGGTCTTCACCATCGGGCTGGCGTCTTACATAGCGCTGCTTCATGGGCTGTTCTTCAAGACCAACAACCCCGCTTGGGACCGCCTGGCACTGTTCTGGACCAAGGTGTTTGCCGTGGTTTTCGGAATGGGCGTCGTCTCCGGGATCGTCATGTCTTTCCAGTTTGGCACCAACTGGAGCAACTTCTCCCAGGCGGCCTCCAACTTCCTCGGGCCGGTGCTCAGCTACGAGGTCGTTACTGCTTTCTTCCTTGAGGCGGCATTCCTCGGTGTCCTGCTCTTTGGCCGAGGCAAGGTGCCACAAGGGGTGCACCTGTTTGCTGCCATCATGGTGGCGATCGGTACTTTCATTTCGTCGTTCTGGATTCTTTCTGCCAACAGCTGGATGCATACGCCGGCAGGGGTAGAACTCATCGACTATCGGTTCCACGTGGTTTCCTGGACCGAAGCGATATTCAATCCCTCCTTTCCTTACCGCTTCGCGCACATGGCCATGGCATCCTTTCTGACCGGTGGCTTCGTGGTGGCCGGTGTGAGTGCCTGGTTCCTGCTGCGTGGTCGCGACCCGGAAGCCAACCGTCGAGCGCTTTCCATGTGCCTTTGGTTGCTGCTGTTTCTGGCGCCAGCCCAGGCAGTCGTGGGGGACTTCCATGGTTTGAATACTCTGGAGCATCAGCCGGCTAAAGTGGCGGCCATGGAAGGGCATTGGGAAACCTCTGGCAACGTTCCGTTGCTGCTGTTCGCCATTCCGGACCAGGAAGCGCAAATCAATCGCTTTGAAATCGGCATCCCCAATCTTGCCAGCCTCATCCTGACCCACTCTACGGATGGGGTTATTCAGGGGCTGAATGAATTTGCTCCTGAAGAGCAGCCGCCGGTCTGGATCGTCTTCTGGGCGTTCCGCGTGATGGTGGGGATCGGACTGTTGATGATTGCCACCGCCCTGATAGGACTGTTGCTGCGTCGCAAAGGCAAATTCCATCAGCACACCGGGTTCCTCAAGACGCTGGTGTACATGATCCCCATGCCGTTCGTCGCCGTGCTGGCTGGTTGGATCGTGACCGAGTCAGGACGTGCCCCATGGCTGGTATACGGCATGATGACCCATGCGGAAGGCGTTACGCCTTCGCTAACCGGCCCCATGGCGCTGTTTACGCTGGTGGGCTACGTGCTGGTGTACGCGGTGGTGTTCTATGCCGGTATCTACTATCTGACCCGCGTGGTGCGTAACGGCATGCTGCCCAATGAAGAGCGTGAAACGGCAGGCGACAATTTCAGACGCCCCATGCGTCCACTGTCGGCCACGGAAACTCCCTTTGATGACGATGTCGACCCGGTGAGGAACTGAGACATGGAAATGTTTGATCTGACGATAATCTGGGCAGGCATCATCGGGTTCGGGTTGATGATGTACGTGTTGATGGACGGTTTCGATCTGGGGCTTGGGATTCTGTATCCCTTCGCCCCGGACGAAGACGCCCGGGATGTGATGATGAACTCCGTGGCGCCGGTCTGGGACGGCAACGAGACGTGGCTGGTGCTGGCGGGGGCCGGTTTGCTCGGGGCTTTCCCGCTGGTCTATTCGGTCTTCCTGCCGGCACTCTATATTGGCGTGTTCTTGATGCTGGCGGGGCTTATTTTCCGAGGTGTGGCCTTCGAGTTCCGCTTCAAGTCCCGGCGCAATCGTCGCTGGTGGAACCGCGCCTTCTGCTGGGGCTCCGGCGTGGCCGCTTTCGCTCAAGGGGCGGTGGTCGGTGCTTACATTCAGGGGTTTCATGTCGAAAACTTTGCCTTTGCAGGTGGCGCTTTCGATTGGCTGACGCCATTCTCGGTACTGACCGGCTTCGGCCTGATGGCAGGTTATGCGTTGCTGGGAGCCACTTGGCTGATCTTGAAATCCGAGGGCCATATTCAGGAGTGGGCGTACAAGGTGACGCCGCTGCTGTTGGCGCTGGTACTGGGCGTCTTCGGTATCATCAGCATCTGGACACCGTTCGTGAATCCGGTGGTTTGGGAGCGCTGGTTCGGTCATTTGCAGCTGATCTGGATATTCCCGGCACTGGCGCTGCTGTCGGCCTTCATGGTGTATCGCTCCGTGAAACGTCGTGACGAGGGCATTCCCTTCGTGGCCACCATCGGCATCTACGTGTTCACTTACCTGGGACTGATCGTCAGCAAGTGGCCCGTCATCGTGCCACCGAACTACACGCTGTGGGATGCCGCCTCCGCCCCCGAGTCTCAGCTGTTCCTGCTGATCGGTGTGCTGTTCGTCATTCCGATCATCCTGACCTACACCGCCTGGACCTACTGGGTCTTCCGCGGCAAGGTGCGCGTCGGCGAAGGGTACCACTGATTCATGGCCCCTCCTGCGGCCCAGTCGAATTCGTTGACGCCGCGCCGTTGGCTGAGCACGCTGGCTCGTCGTGAGCGTGCTCGGCTGGCGCTGGCGGCGTGCTTCGGCGTGCTGTCCGGCGCTCAGACGATCTTGCTGGTGGTCGGGTTGGCGTGGTCGATCGAGCAACTGGTCGTTCATGGCCGCTCACCTGTCACGCTGGTGCCCGTGCTGCTCGGCCTGGTGGTCGCCGTGGCGTTGCGCTCACTGTTTCTTGCCCTGCAAGAGTCGTTGAGTGCAACTGCCAGCTTGCGCATCCGTCAGTATGCTCGGGAGCAGGTCTTGAACAAGGTCGCCGCGCTAGGCCCGGTCTGGATGACGCGGCAGCAGAGCGGTGCCCTGGCGACCCAGTCGGTCGAGCACATCGAAGCCCTCGATGGCTATTTCGCGCGCTTCCTCCCGCAAATGCGCATCGTGCTATTGCTGCCACTGCTGATTGCCGCGGTGGTAGGCTGGCTCGATTATCTGGTGGTCATCTTCCTGCTGCTCTCTGCGCCATTGATTCCGCTGTTCATGGCGCTGGTCGGTATGGGGGCAGAGCGTCTCAACAAGGAGCAGTTCGCTTCCGTTGCCAGGCTCTCGGCGCATTTCGTCGACCGCGTACGCGGCATGACGACGCTGCAGCTGTTTGGTCATACGCGTGCTGCCCAGCAGGACGTCTGGTATGCCACCGACCAGTATCGCCGCCTGAGTATGCGCACGCTTAGGCTGGCATTTCTCTC